>Ga0325402_1003241_pt1 | contig 14619 bp, 9 predicted proteins | sample PopdelMetagenome_22_FD_207212 | JGI IMG/M metagenome (GOLD analysis project Ga0325402, IMG submission 207212) | Populus deltoides microbial communities from Bellville, Georgia, United States - Xylem-PdKOR-R3 | ecosystem: Host-associated > Plants > Phyllosphere > Stem > Wood/Secondary xylem... | reverse complement strand
TATATATATATATATATATATATATATACTGGTTAAATTGTTGCTAGTGAAGGCAAACTTAAGGCTGTAAGTTTCATCTCTTTTTTGGGTTTTGTAATTGAATTTGTTTTCTCTGTGGTAACAATTTTTTTGATCTGCTTGTTTTGTTCTAATACTAGCTATCATCTCAATTCAGTCACAGGATGGAATCTGGTCGACCATCAAGCACTAATGATGAGTCGAGTCATCAAGTTTCGCTTGATATCAAGAAATTAGCCAAATCTGTGAAGGACGTGCTAGAAATCTCAGATGCTTTCTCCGACACATGTTGTATATGTAAAGTTCCTGCGCGATTACGTGAGTTGAACGAAAAGGCCTACACGCCTCGTGTAGTCTCCATAGGCCCAATTCACCATGGTAGTGAGAAGCTAAAAGCCATGGAAGTATTAGGATATTGCCATTTAGTGGCAATACCCCACCACTAAGCAAGTGGTTGCTCCATTAATGCCACAAATGGTGGCATGTTTTAAGGCTTTATTGGCCCCTCCATGTTGACCATATTTGCCTATAAAAGAGGCATAATTATTTGAGAGCAAAGGGAGAGAGTGCAGAGAGGGTTGAGAGAGAGAACGTGAGAATAGAGAGTAAAGAGAGAGCTGCAATGGCAGCAGCCTTGCTGTCATTGCAGCAGCTGTAAGAGCAGCAGATGTAATCCTCCTCCTCCATGTATCTCTATATCTAATAAAATGGACATCTCCCGTGGATGTAGGCGATTTGCCGAACCACGTTAAATATTGTCTCAGTGTGCTTACCCTCCGATGAGCAAATATCAATACACCACAGGCCCGAAATCCCCAACAATTGGTATCAAAGCATATGGTTTAAGTGGTGTTTGATTTTTGCTCAAAAATAAAAGTTGTCAAAATTGTGTTTTGACCATATCATTATGTAGAGGAGGAAGAGACGAAGCCACTGGTCGAAATCGGATGTCGGAATTGGCTACACGCGCCAACGAGGTGACGGCCCACGCTCGCAGACGCGGCCCACGCTTGCCACGCGTCTTCTTCGCCCGGATGGGCTGACCCGACCCGAATACCAGTTGACCCGACCCACATGGCTGACCCGGATATGATGACATCAACATGACGTCATTGTGACATCAGCATGCAAAGTAGCCCTGCCAAGGATGACTTCAGCCTGATGTAATGGCGACGTCATCAAGCACACCAGGCATGCCATGTCAGCAGCCACGTCAGAGACCAGTCAGCAGCCACGTCAGCAGACACATCGGCAGAGTGGGACCCACATGCCACGTCATCAGCCGCGAGCCTGACTGAGTCGAGTTGAGCCGAACCGAACCGCTAGCCGAGGGAGAAGATTCTGTGCAGCAGAGTCTACGTGCAACCGGATCTGAGATTGAACCTGGGTCGTGCATCAGGCCAGAATTGTTTTGATCAAATCTTAGCCGTTTGAAGTGCGATTTGGACGATTTCAGACTTGTTTCCAGCTAATTTGATCGTTCTGGATGCAATGGTACGGTTCGATCATTGAGATTTATGACCAAAAGTGGTGGTGGTGAATTATTAAGATAGATTGCCCGATTAAAAGGCATCTCAAGGGCATCATGGTGGTCGATGAAGATGAAGAAAAAGAAGGTGCACATGTTTATCCAATTACATGTGCTGAACTGCTAAGTGGGGAGAATTTTAACTGCCTTGAAGGAAGGCAAAATTGGGACACTCTGGACACCCGATCATGTGGATAATTTGAGGTGAAGAGTGGAAATTGACGAAGACCAATCTTGATGAATCTAAGAACTGGTAATCTCGCCGTATGTTGAGAAATTATGTATTAAACCAGTATATTCCAGATCACTTGTAAAGGAAAGCCGGGACAAAGGTAGCAAATGGTTGTATATACGGAAAGACAGTACGATGGATAGATATGGCCTAAGAAGTTCTGTCTAGGAGATTAGGTTTTAAGCGGGACCAGTGTGACCCCTTTAATCTTTCCTGGGAACTTGCCTAGTGGAAGGATTATCCATACGGTACTATTTTCATATATATAGCAGTTTGTAATGAAACGGTTGAAGACTAGCAGGATTACAGCACAAGGGAATAGTTGGGTTCCGTATGTTCAAGGATCTGATGGAGTGGTGATTTCTCCAAAGAAGTTAGATTCGGTGACTGTGATTCTCGATGGGAGAATTGATGAAGACCCTGATAATGGAAGAAAAATACAGCAAGGGGATAAAGTTTGGCACCCTATTTTGACTTGGACAGGTGTTGTGACAGGATGAGCTGTTGTCAAACATAAGCAAGGAATAGGGAGAAATCTAGAGAACAGAAATTGCACGAGGGCACACGGAGATTATGCAGGAGTACCCGTAGGATCCAACGAGGTACTGTAATGAGACAACAGGTGCAAGGAGAAGAAGTGTTCCCAGATGAAGCTCAGAGCAAAGACTGTTAAAGTTTGTACAACAGGAAGTCTCTTATGCTCTTGATGAAGACAACAGGCGAAGACCTTTCCAATGCATGTAAGGATGGAAAGAGAGCTGTTGTGGAAGCACCTAACTGAGGGGGTGCAAACGCCTGTGATAAAAGGCAACCGCCTATGATGAAAGGCGAAGACACCAAAGAGAGTTGGTGTAGGTGGAACTGTCAAGCAGAAAGGCATAGAAGCTCCAAACATAGAAATTGAGGTGGAGGATTGCGAGGAGTATACCGCAACTTTCTCTTTCTATGTAGTCAGTGGCAGTCATCTCTCCCATAGTGCACATGGTGGTAGAGAATTTTGGAGCCACTTTAAAGCATCTCAATTGAAGGAGGATGCGACCGCCCCATGACAACGGGCGAAGACACCTTAGAGAAGGTGTGAGGGCCTTGATATGAGCCCAAGATCAGACCGCCTCATGAAAACGGGCGAAGACGCCTTAGAGAAGGTGTGAGGGCCGCGATAGGAGCCCCTTTTCAGACCGCCGCATGACGACGAGCGGAGACACCTGAGGAGAAGGTGTGTGGGCCATGATATGAGCCCAGTTCAGAACGCCCCAAAGCCAATGTGATGGCTAGATATAAGTGGACAGGTGTATGGATAGCCAATGAAGTGGCTATGATGAGTATGGAGACAAATGCAGGATTGACTTTCATGGATATTGCCCCCATGCTAAAGATCAATGAGCTAGAAAACATTTGCCTTGGACAATAAGTGGGTGACTTGTGGAGCATTAAGACGCGGCTGCTATGAAGGAGCAGAGGGCATGCGCAGGTTCCGGGAACGAGTTGACTCTTGTCAAGGTGGTGAGCTCAGTAATGGCATTGTAATACTCAGAGTATGAAGACAGATATGGATCAACCTTTAATGGGCTGCCCCCATGGTTAAAGGTGGAGAGCTACCTAGACTCTTACGACTAAGAGCAAGAGACTCACGAAGAAATAAGGCGTGGTTCCTAGGGTGGAACAGAGGGCAGGCGCAACTCCTAGATGAGTAGACTCTTGGAAGAGTAGTGACCTTGTGATCACATTGAAATACTCAATGACTGTCGCACTTGGGAATATTCATTTGAGGGGGTGTTGTAAGCCTTGGTGTAAGGCTTGAAAAATCATTCCGGACCGAGCATGGTTGATACACTCGAAGGGGAATGTTGTGTTAAAGACGCTCTCAGAATAGTAAGCTTGGACCTGCTGCAGAATGCAAGCTTGTGCTGAAGAAGCAAGAGGATAATTGCCCACACAAATAGCAAAGGGGGTGATTGTTAGGATATTGCCATTTAGTGGCAATACCCCACCACTAAGCAAGTGGTTGCTCCATTAATGCCACAAATGGTGGCATGTTTTAAGGCTTTATTGGCCCCTCCATGTTGACCATATTTGCCTATAAAAGAGGCATAATTATTTGAGAGCAAAGGGAGAGAGTGCAGAGAGGGTTGAGAGAGAGAACGTGAGAATAGAGAGTAAAGAGAGAGCTGCAATGGCAGCAGCCTTGCTGTCATTGCAGCAGCTGTAAGAGCAGTAGATATAATCCTCCTCCTCCATGTATCTCTATATCTAATAAAATGGACCTCTCCCGTGGATATAGGCGATTTGCCGAACCACGTTAAATATTGTCTCAGTGTGCTTACTCACCGATGAGCAAATATCAGTACACCACAGGCCCGGAATCCTCAACAGGAAGACCACAAAAGAATGTACCTGCAAGAATTCCTTGCCCTGAGCATGGTAAGTGTAGAGCGTTTTATTGAATTTATTAAGGAGAAGGAAACAAGATTGCGTAATTGCTATGCGGAAACCATTGAGTTTAGTAGCGAATACTTCATAAAAATGATATTAATGGATGCTGCCTTCGTCATTATGTTTTTGCTGAAGTGCAAGCACATGGAATGCATAGGTAGCAGAGACACCATTCTCAATCCTCCATGCAAGTTTGTAGATGTAATGAATGATATCTGTTTGCTTGAAAATCAGCTCCCGTTCTTCATCCTCAACGAGTTGTGTGGACTATCCCCTATATTCGGCGATTCTCCAAAAGCTATACTGATTGAGCTTACTCATTGGTTCTTTTCAAATGAATGGGGTTCATGGAAAGTAGGGGAATATAGGGAGAAAATAGATTTTCTGAAGTGAAACATTTGGTTGACTTTCTTACAATTTATCATCGGCCAACTAAACAGCAACCGTGTGAGGAACTTGAGCTTCTAACCGCACCCAGTGTAAAGGAGCTCCACCAAGCGGGGGTCAAGTTTGTGCAGAGCTCAAGCAAAAATCTTCTTGACATAAAATTCGATAAAAAAAAAAAAAGGGAGACTAGAGATCCCACGATTAAAGTTACATCGCAGAACAGAAATCATAATCTGGAATATGCAAGCCTATGAGCAGTGCCATGGCCTGCAACATGGTTATGTTGGTCACTATATCTATTTGATGGGTCTCTTTGTCAGTGCCAATAAGGATGTGGAAATACTTGTTGAAAATCGTATTATAGAAAACTTCCTATCATCTAAAGAGGAAGTGGTAAAACTCTTTCACAATCTCCAGAAAGCAAATACAATGTCGCTAACTGATTTTCGCTTTGAAGGTCTCATTTCAGATCTGAATGCATTCTGCGAAAGGCCATGGAACAAGTGGAAGGCGACTTTAAAGCAAAATTATTTCAATACCCCATGGGCAGCAATCTCTGTCTCAGGAGCTGTTATTCTTCTCATTCTGACTGTCGTACAATCCGTCTGCTCTATACTTCAAGTAGTTTAGCTTCTGTTTTCTTCCTTGAACTTTTCTTGTAAATGAAAAGGTTGTTCAGTAGAAATTCCAAGCAATGAAGACTGTATAATTTGTTCTGATTTTCTCTTAGAAACTGAAATTGTTTTATTCTATTCTATGCTTTTTATAATGATGAGCTTATTATAGTCTTTAAATATGCTAAAAAGTAATTAATATTACTTTCACCTTTCCCCTCTTCGGATTACATTTATAGTTTTCCATTAGCTTACCGATCAACGGCTCAAATCCCATTTCACTGTCTCCTTCCTTCCTCCTTCACCTCTCGCCTTGCCCCTATCAAAATCGCCAGAACCTCCTATCCCTACCCACCAAAAACTTTCAAATCTCTAGCTTTCCCTCGTTTTCTCGAGAAACAAACAGAAACCCCAATTTCCCAATTCATTTATTTCAATGGCACAGAGCAAACAGCAAGAAAATCCACCGGAGGGAAAGCCCCAAGGAACAACTAGCCTCGAAGGCAGCCAGCAAAACATCTTTTTGGACACGAGCAAAACTTCTAAAACTGCGGTTGTTGAGAGCTTGCAAGTAGTTTCAGTTTCTGTCCATTTGGCTTCTTATGATAGACATCATGTTTTTTTTTTTTTTATTCAAAATAATACTACATGAAAAATAATTTTCTTAAGGGAAATTATCAAAATTACTTGCACATTTCTTTATCATATTTCTTTTCTAATGATAAAATATCATTTTTTTCTAAACACAAACTCTTTAAGAGCTTTTTTCTCAAATATACAACTTATTAAGAAAATTACATATGAAACAATATAAATTAATTAATTATTTTAATAATTAATTTACATCATTTGATCAAATAATGTGGAACAAGGCACATTATTAATAATTTTAATTAAAAAAATTAATACATCACTTAATTTGTATCACCTATGTGGGCGCACGCGCATATATATATATATATATATATTACTGGTTAAATTGTTGCTAGTGAAGGCAAACTTAAGGCTGGAAGTTTCATCTCTTTTTTGGGTTTCGTAATTGAATTTGTTTTCTCTGTGGTAACAATTTTTTTGATCTGCTTGTTTTGTTCTGATACTAGCTAACAATTTGTTTTGTTTTGTTAGTGTGTTTGGTATTGCAGTTACTGTTGTGGTTATGATTTAAAAAAATTATTTTATAAAAAGTACTTTTAGTTGAGGTTGATTTGGAAAAATATATGTTTTGTTAAAATTGTGATTGAAATTGAGGTTAGCCAAAACATAATTTAATGTGTTTGGTTAAGAATGCTTTTGAAATTGAGGTTATAAAATAATTTTAAAAAATATATATTAATATTGATGGTTTTTAATTTAAATATTGTAAATTTAACTATTGCTATTACATCATGAAATAAAAAATATTTTATATAAAATATTTTTTATTGTTTCATTAAACTATCTACAATTCCATCACGTATGAAATACATCTGACAAAGACTACAATTTTCACAAATTTCTTAAAAGCGCAACAACATCAGGTAAAATATAATTAAGAACAAAATTGGAATTACGATCAAATTCTGCAAATGCTACGTCATCAAGTAATCTCCATGTAATTTATGTAGTGTCATTGAATAATGTTTAACACTAGTTTTTCGAATAAAACACAATCAATTTTTTTTATTTTGTTGGGTCGGACCCGATTCAACGCATAGCTTTGAACCGGACCGGTCCGACCAGAATAGTGGAGCCATGCTCCACTATTCACGTTTTTATTTTTAATAAAACATGTGCTTCAAAAATATGTTTTATAAAATTTCAAAAATGTCATCATTCAAAAGCAACTTTATCCACACATGTGCTTCAAAAAAATTTTCCTTTTATTTTCTATTTCATTCCTTGTAATATTTCATTTCTTTCTTTTTAATAACATCATCAAAATTCATTAAGCTCAAGAAATTGAACACATCATCATAGACTGTATCCAGTACAAACTAGGATCATATTTTTGTTATTATATATATATATATATATATATATATATATATATATATATATATATATATATATATATATATTTTTTTTTTTTATATAATTTATTTGAATTTGTAATATATTTTAATATGATTGAAACATTATAATAATGACATTGATAGTTGAAAGATTTATGATGTTATAATTAATTCAATTATTATTTAAAAATATTTTTTAATAAATAAATTAACTTCATAGATTGATTTGTAAAACATTTTATATCTCATACAATATTCAACATAAAGTAAAAATTTTTTTAAATATGATTGAAGCATATTTTGATGGCTATAAAAAAATAATCTGTAGAACTACTTGGCATGCTAAAAACAAATTCATATTTTTAATAAGAATCTATGATCATAATATTTCAATAATCTCTTTTGAAAAGTGTTTTTATTCAAGAAATTTATCTTTATTTTAAATTTATTTATCTAACATTAAATTTATAAATTAAACATAAATAAATATTAAAAATAAATAAGGTATTTATTAATAAAATTAAATATATTCAAAATGAATAAAATTAAAATATCATTTTACATTAAATCAATTAAAGATAGCAAATATATTTTTCGGTTTCCCTGCCTACACCAAATGTTCTTCAAAAAATAAAGTATTAAATATTTTTAAAAGACAAATTCATATAATTTTTTTCTTCACGGTTCAAGATCAAAGCCACAGAACACCGCATGTCAATGGTACTAGTTGGGATGTTAATATTTTATTTTATCTTATAAAAAAACTTTGAGAAATCATGTAGCTTTGAATTTTTCCCACCATTGAGTAAGGGCATGGAAATTCTAGTGTGAAATCGACAGAGATAGGGCAGATGAATGATGAATATACGAATTCAATTATTCAATTGTATCACATGCGACCATGAATGCCCCCCCACATGGAAGGATTTATATATTCATAATACTCAAAAGAATGATTAACTTATTATAGTCTTTAAATATGCTAAAAAGTAGTTAATATTATTTTCACCTTCCCCTCTTCGGATTACATTTATAGTTTTCCATTAGCTTACCGATCAACGGCTCAATTCCCATTTCACTGTCTCCTTCCTTCCTCCTTCACCTCTCGCCTTGCCCCTATCAAAATCGCCAGAACCTCCTATCCCTACCCACCAAAAACTTTAAAATCTCTAGCTTTCCCTCGTTTTCTCGAGAAACAAACAGAAACCCGAAACCCCAGTTTCCCAATTCATTTATTTCTATGGCACAAAGCAAACAGCAAGAAAATCCACCGGAGGGAAAGCCCCAAGGAACAACTAGCCACGAAGGCAGCCAGCAAAACTTCTAAAACTGCGGTTGTTGAGAGCTTGTAAGTAGTTTAGTTTCTGTCCATTTGGCTTTTTATGATAGACATCATGTTTTTTTTATTCAAAATAATACTACATGAAAAATAATTTTCTTAAGAGAAATTATCAAAATTATTTGCACTTTCTTTATCATATGTTTTTTTTAATGATAAAATATCAATTTTTTCTAAACACAAACTCTAAACACAAATATACAACTTATGAAGCAAATTTCATATGAAACAATATAAATTAATATATCATTTGATACAAATTATGTGGAACAAGGCACGTCGTTAATAATTTTAATTAAAGAATTTAATACATCACTCATGTGGTCCCATATATATATATTACAGGTTAAATTGTTGCTAGTGAAGGCAAACTTAAGGCTGTAAGTTTCATCTCTTTTTTGGGTTTCGTAATTGAATTTGTTTTCTCTGTGGTAACAATTTTTTTGATCTGCTTGTTTTGTTCTAATTCTTGCTATCATCTCAGTTCAGTCACAGGGATGGAATCTGGTGGACCACCAAGTACTAATCATGAGCTGGGTCATCAAGTTTCGCTTGATATTGATAGATTAATCCAATCCGTGAAGAAAGAGCTGAAAATCTCATGTGCTCCCTCCGGCACATGGTGTATATATAAAGTTCTTGAACGATTACGCGAGCTGAACGAAAAGGCCTACGCACCTCGATTAGTCTCCATAGGCCCAATTCACCATGGTAAGGATAAGCTAAAAGCCATGGAAGACTACAAAACAATGTACCTGCGGGAATTCCTAGACCGGAGCGGGGTAAGCGTGGAGGCTTTTATTGAATTTATTAAGGAGAACGAAACAAGATTGCGTGATTGCTATGCGGAAACCATTGGGTTTAGTAGTGAAAACCTCATAAAAATGACATTAATGGATGCTGCCTTCGTTATTATGTTTTTGCTGAAGTGGAATTACAAAGACTTCAGAAGAAGCAGAGACAGCATTTTCTATCCTCCATACAAGAGTGTAGATGTAAGGGTTGATATCTGTTTGCTTGAAAATCAGCTCCCGTTCTTCATCCTCGAGGAGTTGTGTGGACTATCCACTATACTCGGCAATTCTCCGAAACCTACACTGATTGAGCTTACTCATGGGTTCTTTTGAGATGAATGGGGTTCATGGGCAGTAGGGGACATTTTGGAGAAAAAAGAAATCTCCGGAGTGAAACATTTGGTTGATTTTCTTACAATTTATCATCGGCCAACTGAACAGCAACAGTATGGGGAACTTGAGGTTCTAACCGCACCCAGTGTAAAGGAGCTCCACCAAGCGGGGGTCAAGTTTGTGTTGAGTTCAAGCGAAAATCTTCTTGACATAAAATTCGATAGAAACAAAGGGAGACTAGAAATTCCACGATTAGAGTTAGAAGGCAGAACAGAAGTCATGATCAGGAATATGCAAGCCTTTGAGCAGTGCCATGGCTTGAAATATGATTATGTTGGTGACTATATCTGTTTGATGGCTCTCTTTGTCAGTGCCAGTAAGGATGTGGAAATACTTGTTGAAAATCGTATTATAGATAACTGGCTATTACCTAATGAGGGAGTGGTAAAACTCTTTCGCAATCTCAACAGAGGAAATTTTGTGTCGCGAAATGATTTTCTCTTTGAAGGTCTCATTAAAGATCTGAATGCATTCTGCGAAAGGCCATGGAACAAGTGGAAGGCAACTTTAAAGCAAAATTATTTCAATACCCCATGGGCAGCAGTCTCTGTCTCAGGAGCTGTTATTCTTCTCATTCTGACTGTCATACAATCCGTCTGCTCTATACTTGAAGTAGTTTAGCTTCTGCAATTTCAATTCTTTCATATGAATTAATCCGCAAGTTGCATTAATTGTACCCATAATCCTTGTTCTCTTCTTTGTTTTCTTCTTCTAAATGACATAATTGTTTCAGTAGAAATTCCAAGCAATGAAGACTGTATAATTTGTTCTGATTGTCTCTTGGAAACTGAAATTGTTTTATTCTATTTTATGCTTTTTACGGGCATGATTAACATGAGATTTACTGAATTTATTTATTTAAATCAATAAAAAAAATTATAATCTAAAAACCTTAAAATTTAAAAAATAAATATAAATGAATAAACTCTAGTCCTAAAAAATATTATGCAAGATCCAACAAATTAACAATATTATTTAAAAAAATAAAAAAAATTACAGATGAATTAGAATAATACCTTGAAAAATCAAACACAAACAAAACAATTCTAAAAATGTCATGCAAAACCGGTGATCTACGTCATGAGATCGGGATAAACTCAAAGAAAAGAAATTGAAGGTGATTACAGAACCAATATTTTTATGTAAAAAAAACTAATGTAGAACGATAAGATCACACGACAAATTAAATGTCAAAAAATGAAACAAAAAAAATACACAAAGGGATCTAAACAAAATAAGGTTGAAAAAAGAACATTAATTAGAGGGAAAATAAAAAATTTTAATTGGAGGTAAATTGAATTAGAAATATCTTTAACAAAAGAAAAAAAATCAAAAGAATGAGGGTTTAACTACAAAAAATAAAACAACAAAAACTTTGATTAAAAGATGAAATTGAAAGCAAAAAAAAAAATTCAATAAAATGGCAAAGAAAAAATATTAAAAATAAAAAATAAAAAATATTTAAAAAAAACATTATCCTAAAATTATCATCAAGTTCATATTATTGATGAAAGATCTCATCTTATTATAGTTATAAAACCCGATTCAGGGATTGACCCGACCGAGGAGCCGGGTCTCGGGTTTTATGGGTCAACCGGGTCAACCCAAACCAATCCGGAAACTCACTCATTTTTCTTTCTTTTTTAAAGCTGTTACAACTGCTTCAACACAAAAGTAATATTCCCATAACTTTATAATTTTACTTTCCCAGTCAAATAGCTCCAAAAGGCAAAAGCTACAGAGAATGCCCCCACGTTGCAATTTAATATATTTACTAGCTAGCTAAAATTTTTGAAGGAAAGATACACAAATTAAACCTAAACTTTTCTCTATCTCTACCAAATAAAACAAGCCGCCGCCACCCCTGCTTTTAGATTTTCTCTCCCAAAATCGGTCTCTCCCAAAACCAGCCAAAGCTTCCCTTTTTGGTTGGCCAAAACAACTGTCATGCCCGACTGAGTATCAAAAATTGAAAGATAAAAGACATTCTCTTCCCTTCTTTCTTCACTCTCGTTCTAGAAGGCATTCCATCAAGCAGCAGGAGACTAGAGAGCCTCGACTTCCTTCATCCCTCTCTCAGTCACCCCCCTGGTTGGCCAAAACTAGAGAGCCCCTCCTTCTTCTTCCCTAGCCGTCTTCGTCTCTTGGCCAAACCAGAACCGCCGCCCACCGACATAGGAGACCAGCCCGACCAGCCTCCAACGACAGCGTACCTCACTCTCCTTTCCTCTCTGCTGCTGCTAACAACAACTGATTGTAGAGAAGATGATGAAATAAGATGGGAGGCCGAAGGACATAAACCACATTTGAAAAGGGGAAAAAAAACCGGGTCACGTCCGGGTTCGCCCGGGTTGTCCTGGTCATGGGTCGACCCGCCGGGTCGATCGAGTTTTGCTGGGTTGTTGCACCAGCAAGTCTTTTAACAAACTCAAACCGGTCCAAGTCCGGGGTAGGCCAGGTCCCGGGTCGACCCGCCGGGCCGGGACGGGTTTAATAACTATGCATCTTATCATAATTATTATAAAAAAAGATGTAATATTAAAATTTTTATTCAAAAGAGATAAAACTTTGACAAGTAAGAAATAAAACTAAAAGAATTAATGGAGAATAATTAAAAACAAAATTAGATCCAAAAACTACATACAACTGGATTTGAATTTATTAAAAAAAAAAAAAAATTGGAAGGGATGTCGTGGATGAAAGAATCATCCGTGGCATATGATGAAGGAAATAAAGGCATAAAAATAAGCCACGTATGCGATCGTGGGAAGACAGGGATGTAGCAAATAACGCCACCATATCACTATCACCATGAAATGTATATTAACAAGTTAATGGTCGTTGGAATTAATTTATTTGTCATTAGATGCAGTTAGGTGTTTGAGTATATGATAATGATTGTGTTCAAGATGGTTTTTTATTTAAAAATATATTAAAATATAAAAAAAATTAAAAAATAATTTTAATAAAAAACCAAGTTGTGACTCATTGCAAAACACCATCAGTTATATATATTGCCAGCAATAAACATACGTACACTACATATGTATACATAGCAACAAGTTTTAGGTTATACGAGAAGAAGTAATTATATCTCAAATCTTTAGGATTTTCTACTAATTCGAGCCAGAGCACAATTTTAAAAGATATATATGATCTTAAGCAAATTTTATAAGAAAAATATTTGGCTGAACATGTTCTATTAACCGACAAGAAACGAGAAGACCTCAACTCGATAATCTTAAATCGATGTTAATTATTAAAAAACATATAGAAATCAAAACCAATTCACAATGATACAAATCTACTCTTTTTTTTCCTCCATGAAACCTTATCTTTTCAGCCATTATTTTCTAGAATTTAAATTAAAAATATTTGAACAAGAAATTTCAAATCTAATTATAGAAAGATTTTTGGAAGAAAACAATATGTTAATTTCCACCACAATAATATCGAGCCTTTAGAATCTCCTCCACATTTATGAATGGTCAAGAACAATGTTAAGAGCTGGTGAATCGAAAAGGAAAAGGAAGAAAAAAAAAGTACATGCAGGCTTGACAAGAAAACCTAAAAATTAAACATGTAGGTTATCGATGGATTTGTTTATATTTTATCTAAAAATATATCAAATTAATATATTTTTAAATTTATTAGATGGTTTTGCTACAACGATATAAAAATCACTTAAAAATAATCAAATCAACGAATTGTTATTTTATGCTAAGAAGAACTCCCACTCAATCAGGCTGCCAAACACATAATTAGCCACTTGAGGAACATCTAGCAACCCTAGCTGTATGTTATGGCGTTAATGATCTCTGGCAACGATACTGCAATGGAGGAACTGGACAAACTTGATCACTCGAGCATTGTACGTATAGATGGTATATTATAGAAGAAGAAGATCATGCTCTCCCTAGGCCTCCCCTTAGATTAAAATATGCTGTAGCAATACGTGACGGATTCTTCACATTATGTATGGACCAAGTATTAGGTGTTTAATTAATGGAAGAAAACAAGCAAATTTGTCAGGATATTATTATGAACCTTTCAAAGAATAATTGATGCCTAATTCACGGGTTTTGTGTATTGTCTACCCTCTACGTACCATCTAGGATTTGAATGATTCCTCAAATTATTGAATAGATTGTCTTTTAATTTGATATATCTTGATTTGATAAAAGGCATAATTATGAGCTTGGGATTATACAACACAATAATAACAACAATCCGATTGTTTTATATATATTTAGAGTTTCAAAACATGATGTTTTTGTTTTTTTTAACAAAAATTAAAATAATGTTGTTTTATTTAAAAAGAATTTCAAAGAAAAAAAGTTTTCGAATTGATGACCGGGTTTTAATCGGATCAAACTCGGATTAATTAGATCACCATGTTAAACCTGTTTTTGAATTAAATTGAAGAGTTTTTTTCATTAACCTGGACGAATCCAGGCTTTCAGGTCTCTAGTCTAAATTTTAGAATTTATTTTATAAATAAAACTAATTAACCATAAATATTTGAATTTTATAAGAAGATAGAGATTCAAGATAGAATTCTTTAACCCATTAGACACAAATGTTATTGTAGTTAATTTGGTTTAGCAGACTGCTGATGATTATTATTAGGTGTTTTGGCAAAACTTCTGAATTGTTTTTAAGTATTTTTTAAAAGTGTTTATGATTTAAAAAAATATTAAATTAATATTTTGTAGTGTTTTTTTCATATGTTTATATCAAAAATAAAAAAATTTAATTTTTTTAATATATTTTAAACAAAAAATTATTTTTAAAAAGATAATGTAATGCAATCCACAAACACCTCCACGCATCAGAATTGGAATCCACTTTTACGAAGACAGAACAAGCAATAGAGGACAAAAACAAAAC
>Ga0325402_1003239_pt1 | contig 14623 bp, 7 predicted proteins | sample PopdelMetagenome_22_FD_207212 | JGI IMG/M metagenome (GOLD analysis project Ga0325402, IMG submission 207212) | Populus deltoides microbial communities from Bellville, Georgia, United States - Xylem-PdKOR-R3 | ecosystem: Host-associated > Plants > Phyllosphere > Stem > Wood/Secondary xylem... | reverse complement strand
CAAGTCAAAACACAATGCAAGGTGAGATCCAGTGCCAAAAACAGATCCCAGGAAGTCACCCTAGATGTTACAGATCATTCATTAAAGTTAAAGAACAGAGTATCGTTATAACTCGCAAGAGGCTCATGAGCCTACAACGTCACTTGATAGGAAAATGTCACTTCATTTTTCTACCTTGAGAGCTTCCACGCATAAATTGGCTTATGATTTCATCTTGAGATTCTAAATCCAATAACATCTGAAATGTAGATAAATTCACCGAGAATCTTTTACCAACCATTTCATCAATAAGTCGTATAGCAGTTGATGAGTCCTGATTTTGAAGAAATCCTTGAATCATAACATTATATGAGCAACTGTTTGGCAAGAAGCCATCATCTTCCATTTTTCTAAATAAATCGTATGCTTCATCTGACAGCCCTTCTTTCAGCAGTCCCTTGATCATGACAGTGTATGTCCGTATATCAGGCCGTATTCCATCCCCAAAAAGCTTGGAAAATAGTTCCTTCGCAACTTCAAGCTTCCCAGCGATAAACATGCCTTCAATAAGGATAGTATAATGGACAATATTAGGTTCTAGATTCTTCTCTTGCATTGACTTGAGCAGTTTTAATGCCTCATCCAAATGCCCATGTTTGCAGAAGCCATCTAGTAAAATCACATAAGTCACCAAATTTGGACGCGGGCCATAAGAACACATCTCCTTGAAAAGATTGAGAGCTTCCTTAGGTCTTCCTAATTGGCACAGACCTTGCATAAGAGTGCTGTAGGTGACAGTATCAGGATTCAATGCTTTATGATACATTTCAGCAAGGAGTGATTTTGCCTCATCCATCCTTCTACTTTTGCAATATCCATTTTTATTATTTAAAAATAAATGGGACATTAATTAATATTTAAATAAAAATAATTAATATATATATATATATATATAAAATCAAACCACGATGACCTTGGCCTTTCATAAAAAACCATACCTCAGCTTGGCTGCCCTTGTAGTTTATTGTTTTTATTGAGCAAACATAATATTGTTTGCTCTAATTATTTTTTATTGTAACAAACAAGTCATATGCTATGATAGGTGGGTGATTGTCAACTGCTAAGTAGTTTTTTGATCACCTTCTATGATAAAAAAATAAATAAATCACTGTTTAAGTATTTGGATTCTAAAAATTTATTTTTCTATTTTTTTTTACATGACAACATCTAAAATAATCTCACATGAAACGCAATAAACTTGTTTTTAGCTCCAAAACACTCTTTAATCACTCTAAAAACAAAATTAAATGAATAAAAAAAATAATGAACCTTGATCAATTTTTTTACCGTATAGTTATAGAAAAAAATCATCTTCATTAAACTTTTCTCAAGAAGACGAACCTATTGACATAATGATCGATATTTTTTGTAGTTGAAATATAGTCATTTAAGTATTTTCTCTCTCTTTAAATTTTTGGATCGACTTTCTCTCTCATTTCTTAACATATAGGTAGTGTTTGATTATTTTTGCGAGACAAAAGAGACATACGAAACGGAGAAAGAAAAGAAGACGAAGAGAGAATTGTGTTTGATAGTGAAGTACAAGACAAAACGATTATATTTATATCATGTTTGGTTATGATGGATAAGATATAATTAAATATAAAAAAATTATTTTATTCTTAATATATATTATTGTCAAATTTACATATTTTAAAAAATAATTAGATATTATTTTTTTTTTTACTTTAGTTTATATTGAGTGATGAAATTAATAATATTATAATAACTCTAGTTACAAAACTATGATTAATCTGACGGGTCAACCCGGGGTCTACATTGTATAAGTTTAAGAAGAAAGAGATAAAAGATTGACTCGACCTCACTTGATCAAAAACTTATGTTAACTCGGGATAGAACATGGGTCAAAAACCCGTTGAATTTTTTGAAATTTATTTTTGGTCGAAACAAGGTTGCCTTGATTATTTTTTAAAAAAGATTAGGTCAATCGAGTTGACCCATTCAACCCGTGTCCTGAACCTTACCTTGAGTCCAGTTTTAAGACTGTAATAATAATTATTTTTATTCATATATTGACCCGAGTCAACTCATGATGACCACCCGACTCATGACTTGGGCCTCACCCTAGTTAACCCCTAGTTGGCTATTAAAACTATAATAATAATAATAATAATTTTTATCTTTACATTGACTTCATTGACTCTCATGATTTGTGACTTGGGTCTTGCACCGAGTCACAAATCATATAATATTCCATAAAATTCAGAACCTGCGAGTTTAGGCAAATTGAAAGAAATGAAAAAAAAAAAAAAAGCCAGCCCAATGATATCCTAACTTTCAAGGATAAAATTGCAAAAAATTAAACGTTTGGTGGCAAAAAATAATTGATATTGTTTAGAATGAACTCTACAATCAACAGTGGACTGTAAGGGGAGTTATGGCATAGCTGGGGTAAGTGAAATGCCCGGCTTTTTTAATTATTGTTTTAATTATAATATAATACTAGTTCTAATATAATGTGATGGAAGAGATAGAACCAGCTACTGTTAATTCCTTTTGGAATTTGCCACACAAGGGTTTAAGTTGCCCAGAAGAACATCTATTGCATTGCTACAGCTTCAAACTTAGCGCATACCAATATCACTCATGGCAAACTCTCAAGTTTGGCAACAGCATCTCTTTCTCTATATCTAGGCACTTTTTTTTTTTTTTAATTTTGTTCATTCATGATTTCACTCTCATACATTGGGGTTCTTTTGGTGATCTTGCGGGTAACAATGCATCGCCAGTATTGCACGGCTTGCACCTCCTGCTAAGTCTTATTTGCAATGCCTTGCTATTAACACATGATGTATGATGAGGTAGGTTAGGTACTAGATAAGCATTCCCACCATCATGCTTGAGAAACAGTATAACATGATCAATACCAGAAACAGATATCTCGTATCAGGGTTTGGCTTTCGTTACTTTTTTGAATCATTCCTATGTTAGGATTGGTAGAGGTCACAATGTTAGGTGCAAATTCAAAACTTGGAATACCTATTTTAAGATTAGAAAATTCATCAAATAATGGAAAACAAGACTGGTTATTGTATGCATTATAGTTAAAGATCTTTGTATTGTGATAACTCACAAGAGTTACAGCAGCCTGCAACGCGCGTCACTTGATAGGAAAATGTCACTTCATTTTTCTACCTCGAGAGCTTCCACGCATGAATCGGCTTATGATTTCATCGTGGGATTCCAGATCCAGTAACATCTGAAATGTAGTTGAATCCGCTGAGAATCCTTTTCCAGCAACCATTTCATCAATAAGTCGTACAGCAGTTGATGAGTCCCGAATTTGAAGAAACCCTTGAATGATAACATTATAAGAGCAACTGTCCGGCATGAAGCCATCATCTTCCATTTTACTAAATAATCTGTATGCTTCATCTGACAGCCCTTCTTTAAGAAGTCCCTTGATCATGACACTGTATGTATGTACAGTAGGTCGTATTCCATCGACAAAAAGCTTGGAAAATAGTTCCTTTGCAACTTCAAGCTTCCCAGCGATAAACATGCCTTCAACAAGAATATTGGTATAAAAGACGATATCAGGTTCTAATTTCTTCTCTTGCATTGACTGGAGCAGTTTTAATGCCTCATCCAAATGTCCATGTTTCCAGAAGCCATCTAGCAAAATCGAGTAAGTCACCAAATTAGGAAGCAGGCCATTAGAACACATCTCCTTGAAAAGATTTAGAGATTCCTGAGGTCTCCCAACATGGCACAGGCCTTGCATAAGAGTGCTGTAAGTGACAGTATCAGGAGTCAATTCTTTTTCACACATTTCAGCAAGGAGTGATTTTGCCTCGTCCATCATTCTACTTTTACAAAATCCATTGATCAAGATGTTGTAACTATGTACAAAAGGTGCACAACCCTTGCGAACCATGATTTCAAACACCTTCCTGGCCTCAATAATTTGGCGCTGTATACAGTACCCATCCATCAAAGCATTGTAAGTGTAAATATTTGGCTCTACACCTTTTTCGGGCATTGTTTCAAAGACACACCAAGCTTCTGAAACCATTCCTTCTTTGCACAGCCCATCAACAAATATAGTGAAGCTCACTGTATCTGGCATAACATCCCTACCACCCATTTCTTTGAACAATCTAGTAGCTTCATTCAGTTGTCCTAAATTGCAAAAACCATGGACTATGGAGTTGTAAGTAACAACATTTGGTGCAATGCCCCGATCCAACATTTCAGATAAGAATTCCATGGCGTCATTTACTAGCATATTTTTGCAAAGGTTGTCTATAATTGTATTATATGTCACCACATTTGGCTTGCACCCATTTTGTTCCATCTTCTTGAACACGTGAACAGCCATATTTCTGTTGCCAGATTTGAACAAACCATTGATTATAGTATTATAGCTAATTACATTGGGCTCATGCCCTCTCTTTCCCATCTCATTAAACAACTCTACTGCTTCTTTAATCTTTCCCTCATTGCAGAGCCCATTAATGAGTGCATTGAAAGTGATAGGATCGGGATGAATACCAAGTTTGAACATCTTGCCCAAGACAGACAGAAAAATCAACATGGTTCCAGCGACAAAGGTAGTTAATCAATATATTTAGAGAATAAACATTGTGGGTGACTCGAAACAAATCCATTTGATTGCACAAAGAGACAACAGTAGGCTACTGTTTTGTTTTTGGCAAAGGAGCCTAAGAAGTTGCCAAACTCCACAACAGAAGGTCTAGGATTGATGCGGACCATGCGATAGAATGAAGCCAAGGCATCATCAATATAAACGTTATTGCTATTATTACTAACAAACCCAACATTGTTTTAAGGCAAAGAAGGTTTCTTTGTAGAAGTAAGAAAGTGGTGATGATTGAAGAATAAGAAACAAGGGAAATCAGGAAGAAAAGGAGAGATGCCCATTTCCATTTGTTGTTGTTGAAGCTGAAAAGCAGAAGCAGAAGCTCTAAAAGCGCTTTTCCGCATGAACGCCATCACTGTCAGGTTAAAAAGATGCTGTCTCTCTGACTGTCTCTCTCCACCTTCGAAGCCGAAGATGAAGGCCTTTCCACTCAACCCCGTGACTGTTTCTCTGCACGTGTTCTGAAACTGTAGATTCTCTGGATAGATGAGACTCTGCTAACCAATTGTCTCTACGGCAAGATTGCCAGCCTTATCAACAACGCCTTCAGATCAGCTCCAAGAAAACCAGTTGTAACTTGGATAATAGAACAAGGTTAAGAGAACCCTCGAGTTCACTTTTTTGAAGCATTCCTTTGTTAGGATTAGTAGAGGTCACGATGTTAGGTGCAGATTCCAAACTTGAAATACCTACTTCAAATTAAAAAATTCATCGCATAAAGGAAAACAAGACTGGTTATTGTGTACTTTGTAATTTATACACATAGATTCAAGTCAACACAATGCAAGGTGAGATCCAGTGCCAAAACAGATCACAGGAAGTCACCCTAGTTGTTGCAGATCATTCATTAAAAATAAAGAACAGAGTATTGTTAGAACTCACAAGAGGCTCATCAGCCTACAACGTCACTTGATAGGAAAATGTCACTTTATTTTTCTACGTTGAGAGCTTCCACGCATAAATTGGCTTATGATTTCATCTTGAGATTCCAAATCCAATAACATCTGAACTGTAGACGAATCCGCCGAGAATCTTTTACCAACCATTTCATCAATAAGTTGTATAGCAGTTGATGAGTCCTGATTTTGAAGAAATCCTTGAATGATAACATTATATGAGCAACTGTTTGGCAAGAAGCCATCATTTTCCATTTTTCTAAATAAATCGTATGCTTCATCAGACAGCCCTTCTTTCAGCAGTCCCTTGATCATGACAGTGTATGTCAGTATAGGAGGCCGTATTCCATCAGCAAAAAGCTTAGAAAATAGTTCCTTCGCAACTTCAAGCTTCCCAGCGATAAACATGCCTTCAATGAGAATAGTATAAAGGACGATGTTAGGCTCTAGTTTCTTCTCTTGCATTGACTTGAGCAGTTTTAATGCCTCATCCAAATATCCATGTTTGCAGAAGCCATCTAGCAAAATCGAGTAAGTCACCAAATTTGGAAGCAGGCCATAAGAACACATCTCCTTGAAAATATTTAGAGCGTCCTTAGGTTTCCCAAATTGGCACAGCCCTTGCATAAGAGTGCTGTAGGTGACAGTATCAGGATTCAATGCTTTATGATACATTTCAGCAAGGAGTGATTTTGCCTCGTCCATCCTTCTACTTTTACAAAATCCATTGATCAAGATGTTGTAACTACGTACATCAGGTGCACAACCCTGGCGAGCCATGATTTCAAACACCTCCTTGGCCTCATTCATTTGGCGCTGTAAACAGTACCCATCCATCAAAGCATTGTAAGTGTAAATATTTGGCTCTACACCTTTTTCAGTCATTGTTTCAAAGACACACCGAGCTTCTGAAACCATTCCTTCTTTGCACAGCCCATCAACCAAAATAGTGAAGGTCACTGTATTTGGCATAACATCCCTACCAACCATTTCTTTGAACAGTCTAGTAGCTTCATTCAGTTGTCCTAAATTGCAAAAACCATGGACTATAGAGTTGTAAGTAAAAACATTTGGTGCAATGCCCCTCTCCACCATTTCAGATAAAAATTCCATGGCGTCATTTACTAGCCTATCTTTGCAAAGGCTGTCTATGATTGTACTATATGTCACAACATTTGGCTTGCACCCATTTTGTTCCATCTTCTTGAACACGTCAACAGCCATACTTGTGTTGCCGGTTTTGCACAAACCATTGATTACAGTAGTATAACTAATCACATTAGGCTCAAGCCCTCTCCGTACCATCTCATTAAACAATCCTACTGCCTCTTTAATCTTTCCCTCCATGCAGAGCCCATTGAGTAGAGTATTGAATGTGATAACATTAGGTTGAATACCCAGTTTGACCATCTTACCCAAGATAGAAACAGCAAAATCAACATGGTTCATGCGACAAAGGCAGTTAATCAATGCACTTAGAGAATAAACACTGTGGGTGACTCCAAACAAATCCATTTGATTGCACAAAGAGACAACAGTAGAGTACTGTTTTTTTTTTTGGCATAGGAGCCTAAGAACTTGCCAAATTCCACAACAGAAGGCCTGGGATTGATGCGGACCATGCGATAGAATGAAGCCAAGGCATCATCAATACAAACGTTATTGCTATTATTACTAACAAACCCATCATTTTTTTGAGGCAAAGAAGGTTTCTTTGTAGAAGTAGAAGTAAGAAAGTGGTGATGATTGAAGAATAAGAAACAAGGGAAATCAGGAAGAAAAGGAAAGATACCCATTTCCATTTGTTGTTGTGGAAGCTGAAAAGCAGAAGCTCTAAAAGCGCTTTTCCGCATGAACACCGTCATTGTTAGGTTAAAAAGATGCTGTCTCTCTGACTGTTCCTCTCCACCTTCGAAGCCGAAGATAAAGGCTTTTCCACTCAACCCCGTGACTCTTCCTCAACCCCGTGTCTTGTCTCCCGCTTCGCCTGAACCGTTTATGAAAGGAACCCAATGGGCAAGGGACCGTTCTCCTCTTAACTAATCTTCTAAAATTACTCGAATTATTTTAAGAAATTAAAAATATACTTAAATTAACATGCATTTCAACATAAATAAAACCCTTTTTAAAAAAAAAAAAACAATCATATAAATGCGTAGCCTTTGTATTCGATTAAGTGACGTTTAGTATTTGGAAAAATTAATTATAAAATATAAATTAATATTTTAAAATTTTTTTATGTTGATGTAAAGAATAATTATTAAAAATTAAAAAAAAATATTTTAATATGTTTTCTATCAAGAAAATATTTTAAAAATAATCACTACCAGACTTTTAATCACTTTTAAATAAAAATTTATTAATAATTAATTTATTTAATGTTTTGAAAATTTATTTTTTAAAATAAAATTTTTTAAAATTAATTTTATATATTTTTTATTGTTATAATGTCCTGATATTAAAAATATATTAAAAAAAACAGCAACATCTAACCTCTTTTACCCTAGTAAACATCCTAATTGAAAACCGGTTAATAATTTAATTTATCTCCATCATGAATCTAGTTCTAATGCCGTCCTTTTTCTTTTATTATTAATTATGTCTCCTTCACCACCACTAATGGCGGAAACCACCGTCTAGAACGATCCTTAATATGCTTGATTCGTCAAAATCAAGCAAACTTGAGGTACTTTTATCATGCTGCATCCTAAAATATCGAAATTAAACCTAATAAGAGATGTATTTATTAATACAAAACAACAATCAAAGCTATGATCTAGCTGGTTAGGATACTCGGTTCTCACTGGAGATGCCGGGTTTCAGTCTCGGTGATTTATATGAATTTAAACACAACTTTAGATTTCCAGACATTTTCTCAAATTCAAACACCGGCCCCTCAAAGCTTGGGGTAAAATATGTAACTGGGAAATATTTTGTAAGAAACAAGAAGTTCCAAATCCATGGAGAAGGGTCATATTTATTAGATGACGCCAAATCACAAAATAAAACGCCCAAAAGCCCTTAAAATCCTAAGAACGGGAGATCGATATTCTTCTGTTCTCGCTCCAAAACCCTCAGCTAACAGAATTTCCTTGAAAGTGAACATTGAAACACCTCAGGAAGGACATGAAATTTACAGACACATTTCAAAGAACATGACATTCCATGTAGAGCAGAAGTTATGAAATAAACTTAAAAATCAAGGGAAACAGTTTTATCCAGTCAGTTCTCAATCACCACTCCACATTTCCCAAACTAGACTATTTTTGAGTTGATACTTGTATCTTTACAAGCACAATTAAAGATATATCATGACTCAAAATATCAATACATGACCTTTAAAAATACGACAACTTATTACAGAGTAATATTTAACTATTTATCAGATTTCACAGTTTAATTTTTTGGATTAAGATAATATTTAACTCAAGATTAAAGATATAATCTTCTTTGAAGGCTCGAAAGCTGCTGCATACAATTTGGCATTAATCAAAGGAACGACAAGATGTTCTAATGGCAAGAATCCTTCTTAGATCTCCTCACCTCATTTTCTGCAGAATTGCAGTTTAATCCCGATCGAGCAAAGGAATACTGTACCTGGTCAATACTGTCCAAACACTTCAATTAGCCAAGAAGAATAGAACAACAGCAAAGCTTAAATGAGTTGAGCAAGCCTTCTTACACGATGGGTGGAGAGACCAGCCTCCTTGTACAGCAACAAGAAGTATTAATTGAGACTGAGAAATGAGCAGCAGCACGCAGGCCTTTTTGGAGTGTATACCATAAACACAAGCAGCCATCCACTTAAAACAACCTGTCTACAGACTCTGGAAATCAAAACCTGAATCAAACAATTCGAGTACCATGCAAATGACCACTTGAAATGCATAAAACAACCTAAGCTTGTGCTACTGCTTCTGTAGAGTCCTCTTTCGGAGAAAACTGTTAAAACTGTAGATTGTCATGATGATGGCAACCGAGGTATCCTCCACCATTTCCGCATGTGTTCTAAAACTGTAGATTCTCTGGATAGAAGAGACTCTGCTAACCATTTCTCTCTACAGAAAGATTGCCAGCCTTGTCAACAGCACATTCAGATCAGCTCCAATACAACCCGCTGTAACTTGGATAAAAGAACAAGATGAAGAGAACCCTCGAGTTCACTTTTTTGAATCATTCCTTTGTTAGGATTAGTAGAGGTCACATGTTAGGTGCAGATTCCAAACTTGAAAAACCTACTTCAAGTTAAAAATTCATCGCATAAAGGAAAACAAGACTGGTTATTGTATACTTTGGACTTTGTACTACATAGATTCAACTCAACACGCAATGCAAGGTGAGCTCTAGTGCCAAAAACAGATCCCTAGAAGTCACCCTAGATGTTACAAACAATTCAATAAAGTTAAATAACCGAGAGCATCGTTATAACTCACAAGAGGCTCATCAGCCTACTATGTCACTTGATAGGAAAATGTCACTTCATTTTGTTACCTTGAGAGCTTCCACGCATAAATTGGCTTATGATTTCATCTTGAGATTCTAAATCCAATAACATCTGAAATGTAGACAAATCCGCCGAGAATCTTTTACCAACCATTTCATCAATAAGTCGTATAGCAGTTGATGAGTTCTGATTTTGAAGAAATCCTTGAATCATAACATTATATGAGCAACTGTTTGGCAAGAAGCCATCATCTTCCATTTTTCTAAATAAATCGTATGCTTCATCTGACAGCCCTTCTTTCAGCAGTCCCTTGATCATGACAGTGTATGTCCGTATATCAGGCCGTATTCCATCCCCAAAAAGCTTGGAAAATAGTTCCTTCGCAACTTCAAGCTTCCCAGCGATAAACATGCCTTCAATAAGGATAGTATAATGGACAATATTAGGTTCTAGATTCTTCTCTTGCATTGACTTGAGCAGTTTTAATGCCTCATCCAAATGCCCATGTTTGCAGAAGCCATCTAGTAAAATCACATAAGTCACCAAATTTGGACGCGGGCCATAAGAACACATCTCCTTGAAAAGATTGAGAGCTTCCTTAGGTCTTCCTAATTGGCACAGACCTTGCATAAGAGTGCTGTAGGTGACAGTATCAGGATTCAATGCTTTATGATACATTTCAGCAAGGAGTGATTTTGCCTCATCCATCCTTCTACTTTTGCAATATCCATTGATCAAGATGTTGTAACTATGTGCACCAGGTGCACAACCCTTGCGAATCATGATTTCAAACACCTTCTTGGCCTCATTCATTTGGCGCTGTAAACAGTACCCATCCATCAAAGCATTGTAAGTGGAAATATTTGGCTCTACACCTTTTTCAGTCATTGTTTCAAAGACATGCCGAGCTTCTGAAACCATTCCTTCTTTGCACAGCCCATCAACCAAAATAGTGAAGGTCACTGTATCTGGCATAACATCCCTGCCAACCATTTCTTTGAACAGTCTAGTAGCTTCATTCAGGTGTCCTAAATTGCAAAAACCATGGACGATGGAGTTGTAAGTAAAAACATTTGGTGGAATGCCCCGACCCAGCATTTCAGATAAGAATTCCATGGCGTCATTTACTAGCCTATCTTTGCAAAGGTTGTCTATGATTGTATTATATGTCACCACATCTGGCTTGCACCCATTTTGTTCCATCTTCTTGAACACGTGAACAGCCATATTTCTGTTGCCAGATTTGAACAAACCTTTGACTATAGTATTATAGCTAATCACATTAGGCTCATGCCCACTCCGTACCATCTCATTAAACAATCCTACTGCCTCTTTAATCTTTCCCTCATTGCAGAGACCATTAATGAGTGCATTGAATGTGCTAGCAGTGGGATGAATACCCAGTTTGAACATTTTACCCAAGATAGAGACAGCAAAATCAACATGGTTCAAGCGACAAAGGCAGTTAATCAATATATTTAGAGAATAAACATTGTGGGTAACACCGAACAAATCCATTTGATTGCACAAAGAGACAACGGTAGAGTACCGTTTTTTTTTGGCAAATGAGCCTACGACTTTAACATATTCCGCAACAGAAGGCCTAGGATTGATGCGGACCATGCGATGGAATGAAGCCAGAGCATCATCAATACTGATGTTAGTGCTATTATTACCAACAAACCCACCATTGTTTTGAGGCAAAGAAGGTTTCCTAGTACAAGCAGAAGTGGAGATGTGGTGATGATTGAAGAATAAGAAAGAAGAAGGAAAGATACCCATTTCCATATGTTGTTGAAGAATCCGAAAATCAGAAGCGGTAGCTCTATAAGCGCTTTTCCGCGTGAACATCATCATTTTTAGGTTAAAAAGCTGCGTTATCTCTGACTGTTCCTCACCTCCTTCAAAGCCGATGATGAAAGCTTTTCCAATCTACTCTGTGTCTTTCTTAAGCTATACACTTGTTGCTTTGACTTTCCATCATTTCCCCTTGAACAAAACATATTGCAAAAAAATTCTGAGTCCTTAAATCGTTATCATATATATTAAGTTTTTTTTAAAAATTATAATAATGTTTATTTTTTAAAGAATGTTTTATTTAAAAATATATTAAAATATTATTTTTATTTTTTAAATTTTTTTAAACTTACAATATAAAATTATTAAAAAAATTAAAAATCAATTTTTTAAAAAAAAATTGAAACACAAACCGTTTCTAAAAAAATAATCTACGCATAGAAAATTTTATGTTGTGGTTTTAGTAATTTTTAATATTTTATTTCTTATATATTTGTGGTTTATTTTGAAAAAGAAAATAGATATAAGAAAAATAAAAAAAATAAAATTTATGATACACCAAAAACAATAAAATTATTCCCACTCATGATTTATCTCTTATACTTGTATCTTTTTATTTCTTTTAAGTAGATTTGAGAGAGTAATTAATAGATACACACTAATTACTTTCCGAGCACAATAAATCATGTATGTAATGTTTTATATTAATAATGTTAATTTTTTTTATTTTGATTATTAAACTTTTTTAATTGTAATTTTATCCTTTAAAATTACATTTCCAAGTTTTTATATGTTGAGAGTTCTTTTGATTTGTATTTTTTTATATATACAAAATGTCTAAGGATATTGTGATAATGAATTAACACAAATTATATTAATCTTTTTTAAGCATTATAAAACTAAAAAAACATAGAAAAACATCAATCATTATTTAAAAATAAATGGGACATTAATTAATATTTAAATAAAAATAATTAATACCAAAGAAAAAAAAGGATCAGACGACGATGACCTTGGCCTTTCATAAAAATGCCTAACCCAACCTGCCTCATAGTTTATTGTTTTTATCTTATTTTTGGAGAAAATATAATATTGTCTGCTTTAGTTATTTTTTATTGTAATAAACAACGAGTCATCTATTATGATAGGTGATTGTCAACTATTAAATAGTTTTTTTGATTACCTTCTATGAAAAAAAGAATCAGTGTTTAAGTATTTGGATTCTAAAAATTCATTTTTCTATTCGTTTTTACCTGAAAACATCTAAAACAATTTCACATGAAATGCCATAAACTCGTTCCTAGCTCCAAAACACCCTCTAATCACTCTAAAAAAAAATTAAATGAAGAAAAAAATAATGAACCTTGATCAACTTTTTTTCAGCATGGTTATAGCAAAAATCGCATTCATTGAACTTTTTTCAAGAAGATGAATCTATTTACACAAAGATCAATATTTTTTGTATTTGGACATGGTCATCTAAGTATTTTCTCTCTCTTTAAATTTTTGGATCGACTTTCTCTCTTCTTTCTTAACATATAGGTAGTGTTTAATTATTTTTCTAGAACAGAAAAGACATAGGAAAAGAAGAAAGAAAAGAAGACAAAGAGAATTGTGTTTGACAATGATGTACAAGATAAACCGACTATATTTATATCATGTTTGGTTATGGTGCACATAATATAATAAAATATAAAAAATCTATTTTATTCTTAATATGTATTGTTGTCAAATTTACATATTTTAAAAAATAATTAGATTTTTTTTTATTTTAGTTTATATTAAGTGATGAAATTGATAATGTTATAATAATTCTAGTTACAAAACTAGAACTAATCTAACAGGTTGACCTGAAATCATGTCAATCCAAGATCTATAATGTCTGAGTTTAAGAAGAAATATATAAAAGATTGACTCGACCTAACCTGATCAAAAACTCAGGTCAACCCGAGATATAACATAGGGCAAAAACTCGTTGAATTTTTTAAAAATTATTTTTGATCAAAACAAGATTGCTTTGATTATTTAAAAAAAAAAAAAATTAGGTTAACTAAGTTAACCTTCCCAACCCGTAATCTGAACATTGCCTTGAGTTAAGTTTTAAAACTATGATAATAATTATTTTTATTTATATAGTGACTCAAATCAACTCATGATAACCATCCAACCCATGACTTGGACCTCACCCTGCTTAATTATGAGCTTAATTATGAGTTGATTTTTAAAACTATTATTATAATAATAATAATAATAATAATTTTTTTCCTTATTGCACCTCCTGCTAAGTCTTCATTGGCCTTATTTGCAATGCCTTGCTATTAACACATGATGTATGATGAGGTAGGTTAGGTGCTAGATAAGCATTCCCACGATCATGCGTGAGAAACAGTATAACATGATCAATACCAGAAACAGTTCTCTCGTATCAGGGTTTGGCTCTTGCTTTCGTTACTTTTTTGAATCATTCCTCTGTTAGGATTAGTTGAGGTCACAATGTTAGCTGCAAATTCAAAACTTGGAATACTTAATTTAAGATTAGAAAATTCATCAAATAATGGAAAACAAGACTGGTTATTGTATGCATTAAAGTTAAAGATCTTTGTATTGTGATAACTCACAAGAGGTACAGCAGCCTGCAATGTCACTTGATAGGAAAATGTCACTTCATTTTTCTACCTCGAGAGCTTCCACGCATAAATCGGCTTATGATTTCATCGTGGGATTCCAGATCCAGTAACATCTGAAATGTAGTTGAATCCGCTGAGAATCCTTTACCAACCATTTCATCAATAAGTCGTACAGCAGTTGATGAGTCCTGAATTT
>Ga0325402_1003237_pt1 | contig 14629 bp, 12 predicted proteins | sample PopdelMetagenome_22_FD_207212 | JGI IMG/M metagenome (GOLD analysis project Ga0325402, IMG submission 207212) | Populus deltoides microbial communities from Bellville, Georgia, United States - Xylem-PdKOR-R3 | ecosystem: Host-associated > Plants > Phyllosphere > Stem > Wood/Secondary xylem... | reverse complement strand
TTGAATTTACCTTAGGATTAGTAATTGAATATGTTGGAATACTTAGTATAGATTGGGTCAATTGGTTGTAGCTATTGTTAATATGTGCAGGTTTGTGGATTTGGTTAGTATCTAGTATAAGGGAGGTGCTGTCGAATTTTTTTTTAACATTTGAATTTAATTATATAATTATTTGTCTAAAATTATATAAATGCGTAGAACGAAAACCAGAGTTGGTCGCTCATGTATGGTCGCAGCTAGTTCATCTAGCAATAAGGATGATATTTCCTTAGGTGCCTCTTAAGACACCACCTATGCCGTCAACCGATGCTATCTCTTCCAGCGCTACTTCACAACGCAGAGACGGCGTGCCTTCGCAGCGAAATCAATTTACCCGCAAGTACGAGGCACAGTGGAAGGACGACCTTTCAATAAGTTTGTTAAGGTTTTAGTTTTTTTTTTAATTACAACATAATTTATGAAGTAATCACTATTGAATTTATTTCATTTATTTTCAGGTTCACAATCATTGAACCCAAGTAATATCACCGGCGTTTAAATCGTTGATGGAAATTCCATTGTTTCAATGGAGTCAGATTTCCAAGCATCCTAAATGGATGCCTCAAATCAATGCATGGTTTGACAGGTTTGAGGTTGGTGTTAATTTATAATTTTTAGCTTATTAATATAATTGTAAATAAATTATTATTTTTATTTAAAATTAATTATTTATATACAGAACAAATTTGCTGGGACAGTGAGCACAACACTATTGCGAGGAGGGTGTGAGAAAATCACGTGGCAACTAGGTAACATCGAAAACAATTCAAGATTTTTTTAAGACAAAAATTTATGTTTTGAAATGTAATTTTTGGTTGTGTGAAGTAGGTTGCGTGATTTTTGGTATAAAGCACAAAAAAAGGCAAAAAAAACCGCGAGAGATAGGGGTTTCCAAGGCTGGAACGATGTTGCGGTTTGGAGGGATTTCAAACCGATATACATCCCAGAAGATATATGGCCGTACTATCTTGAGCACGTGATGTCTGAGCGGTTCACACGACGCTCACAATCCGATGCTGGCAATCGGAATCGGCCAATTCATGTCTCGGTGACAACGCACACTGGCAGCTCTGTTCTATTTGCTGCACATGCGAAATGAATGGTAAGATTAATTTAAATGAAATATATCATTAAATTAAGTTGTTAATAAATCTTTTTTCATTATAGGCTACGTCTCTTGGACGTGAGTCGAGCCTGATGGAGCTGTTTATGGAGACGCACGTGCGGAGTCAAGACCGCCAAAAGGGGGTGCAACAGTTCGTTGATAACCGTGCTCAACATTTCATGGTATGTTTGTTCAACCATTTTATTCTGTAAGTTATTATGTTTATTAAATTGAATATGATGATTACTTTTTTTTATTTTCAGGAGACCTATAATAATCGATTGAAGGAGAGATACAGGGACGATATTTTGACCCATCCGGAATTCAATCCGAATTTGTGAATGGAGATTGGATTGTTAGGAGGACCCGATAAAAATCGAGTTTACGGGCTCTCCAACACTACGGCCGACAACTTGAGGACGGCTCGTAATGTTTCAACCGTTGGGAGCTTCCAATATAAGGAGTTCGTGGCCTTGTAGCAATGCACGGCTCATCTCACCGAAAGATACGACCACCTATCAGTGGAGTACACACAACTCAAAGCGTCTCATGCACAACAAAGAGCGGAGTCTGCACAACAAAAAGTGACTTATGAACAGCTTCATGAAGTGGTGATGAACATGGCAGTACAGAGTGAAACATGTGCTTTTAATCCTTTTTGGCCGTATAACCACCAGCCTCCTTCTCCAGGATCTCCTCCTCCTCCTCCAGCTCCACCTTTATATTAATTTGTAATAAGCATTATTTACCTTTAAAATTTCATTTAATATTTTTTTTGAAACACATTCAGTTTGTAATGAATATTATTTAACTTTGATTTTTTGTTTTGATGTTTAATATAAATTTTATTTGCATAATTGGTTTTTATTACCATTAATTTATTTAATTTTATGTTATGTATTCTCAATAATTTTAAAAAAAAATTAGAAAAACTAAAATTACTTACGGAATTAACCCGTCGGTGTTTGACAGTAGCATTCACCGACGCATTTACAGACAGATATATTCGGTCGGTATTTCAAACACTCATCGATTGATTTACCAACAGACTGAATCTGTCGGCATTTGACACAAGTACCGACGAATTTACATACGGATATATTCGGTCAGTATTTCAAACACTCACCGATAACTTTACCGATGGTATATATCCGTCGGTCAATCACGATATCACCGACGGATGAAAATCCGTCAATATATTACAAGCGCGAAACTATTTGTTTTTGCGAAAATTCTATCTGTAAAACCATCGGCAAATGATTTTTTTGTGTTTCCGACCGATATAGCGACGGAATTAGGAATCACCGACGAAGGGAAAGCCGACAGACATAATCCGTCGATAAAGACGTCGGTAAATAAATCACCGACGAACTGCTAATCACACACCGACAGAATATTTTTGTCGGTAAAACTGTGAAATCTTGTAGTGTCATTCTTAAAATTCCTACAAGTGTTACTTCAATATCAAGGAAGGGAAAAGAAAAGGATGTGTCTATCTTAACAAAGAAAGAAAAGGATTTCTTCTACCCATATAAGAAACAAACAAGTAGTTGGTGTTAATTTGGACAAAGATGATAATGCCAAAAAAATATGCCCTTGATAAAGAAGACAACACTTACGATTTCTAGTATGAAAATAATGTGTTTCAAAAGATTCACTCAAGAAAAAATCCACTACTACCACCTTAATGGTAAAGAAAGGGAGTGCACAATCCTTTTCTTAACAATTGGTAAAAGAAAACTTGTCTTTTCTACATTTTTTCATCAATTGTTTTTTAAAGATGCTTACAATGATATATATTTGGAAGAGGAGGAAAAAGACTATGTTAAAGTAATTTTAATGTTGCAGATAGTGAACATGAAGATAATGATCATCACTAGAAACATTTAGAATATACCAAAAAGGTGTTCAATTTTTACAGACCTAGCTTTTTTACGAAGTTCCTGGTACATCAATAATGCTAAATAATATTGATAAATTGGGTACACTTTTTTTTTCTTCAATTTATATTACATATCATATGTAACCCTTTTTTTCTTTTATTGTTCTTTGTTTCAATTTGGTTAACAAGACATTGGGACTGAATTTGACATGAATCTTAGGCTAAATATGAGTGTTCTTTATGTTGTTACCCCTAACCCCTTTAATCTTTTAACTAATGGGATTGAAAATTCTCATCCTTTTATCAAGTTTGCTATAAAAGCAGTCTAATCATTGATCTATGACACTGCCTCTAACAATTCTTAATAATATAGGCATTATCTTGTATACTTCTTTAACTACTATCGCCTTTGAGCCTTCAAGAGTAACTAGGTATTATACTGATGATATAGTTGGTGATATAAAATCTAACTTTGTTATTAAGTGTTGGGAGAGTATCAAATTTAAGATCATCTATACACTAATCTATTACATTCTTGACTTAGCTAATAAAGATAAGAAGATCTTCCACTCTATCAAAGATATAAGTGTTGATTTCTTCTCTATCAGAATAATGGTGATTGAGGTTATTTAAGATGTTAAAAGACTTAACCATTTGAAGTCTTTATTATCTCCTATAATGACATTAAAGAAGCGAGCCTCAAAAATTAAAAAGCTTAAAGGATCGTACAAAAGCTCTAAAGCTTTTGAAAAGGATGCCTCTAGATCTATTTACACTACCTATGTTAAGATAACAAAAATAGAGGAATAACTCAAGGAATTGCAGCGTAAAAAGACCGAGTCAAAATCATCCTTTAAGGCTTGTGAGCAAAAAAAACTTTCTAAGAGAAAAGTTGTAACCTTTGGTATTCGAGCTAAGATCAACATAATATCTACTTTCCATGTGATAAGTGAAGCTTACATAACCATTTTTCAATAATTAAGAGGAATTGGAGACCAAACAAAATGAGTTAATGGATATGACCGGAACCATAGTATTCCTACAATTTCTCATATCTTGAACCTTTTTTCTTTTTCTTTTCTATTATTTCTTTTCCTTTAGAATACATTTTTTGTTCAAGTAACATTAGCTCATGAATTTATTTTGAGAATACATACTTGTTATAGTAGAACTCTCCTTTATCAATAAAGTTTATCTTTTTCTCTTACTTGTAACTTGTTACTTATGCTTTTATGTTATGATTATGTTGTCAGGTTACTTACTCTCTTTTTTCACCATGCAAACAATTATATGGGTCAAAATAGTTTTAAGGGATGATGTGACTGTATTTGGAATAATTTCTAAGCTGCTTACGTATCTTTATGGATAAAGGATCAAATCATAACATAGTTTTTTCTTATGCTTTTATAAGCGTGTGTGATTGTATTAGAAACAAGTTTCAATATGCCTATGTAACTTTATGAATAGAGGATCAAGTTATAACTTAGCTCATGTGGACAAGAAGCTACGTCAAGTCTCAAACATGGTATGTTTTTAATAACTTGCCATTGAAAGGCCCAATCCTCAATTTGTTCTCATCGATGATCTTATAAATTCTATTGGTGTAGACTTCTTGAATCATATAAGGTTCATCTCATTTAGAGAGGAACTTGTTGCCCATGTATTTTAACATGATTATTAGGCATTGATCTGTTAAGACAAGATTTCTACTTGGAATGTATGTGGTCATACCTTATTGTTGAAAGCTCTACAAAGTCAAGCTTGATAGCACTTTAAGTGTTATTGTGCCTTAATACGCTTTTCTTCTAAGGCTTCAAGTTATTCAACATATGGACGAATAATGTCATCATTTAAGAGTCCTTATTGTATTGTGTTCCTTAAATATGGAATTTAATGTTATAGTGAAAGAACAACTTCAATACTGTATACCAAGAAATATGAAGTAACTTGATTTGATGTTTAGAAAGGAGTACATTAAGCTCATAGTCCTTCTCTAATTCTTTAATGTTAATCTTTCTTTAAGCAATTCACCACTTCCTTGAGAATATTACATAAGATCATGTTAAACATTTATTCCAAACCATTAGCCAAAGAGTATTGTATATAGAAGAGTTATGTTATTTAAAATCAAATTGTACATATGACTTGTTCATGAAAGTATTATAGAACTCATTTTTATTTTCAGTTATGATATAATGGGGGTACCCTATAACAGTAGAAGATGTTTGTCAAGATGAAGTTCATAATTATCTCTTTCTTGACCTTTTTTAATGTTGCAGCTTCATCCCACTTCGAGAAGTAATTGGTCGTAACCAATATGTAAAGATTCCATTCTAAGCTTTTTTGGTCACCTTACCACATCAAGTCCCTAAATATTAAAAGACCAAGAAGTAACTGTCGGATGTAAAGGCTCGGGTGATGGGTTGATCAAATTAGTATGAAATTAAAAGTTTGACATTTTCTAACATGGTCCATAAATATTTTCACCATATAGGCTAGTAGTATGCCATTATTTTTATTCAAAAATGAAGTTTAGGACTCGATTGACGTGCTTCATAAATCCTTTTTCTTATCCAAGACAACACAAAAAAACTACATCAAAAGAGCATTAATAAAGAGTGTCTTAAAAGTATATAAAATGAAAATCTCTTCACCACACCTCTGTTTAGTGGCATAGGTCTTCAAATTATAACACCCTCGTCAACTAGAAGATGTTGATAAGGGTTAACATGAAATTTTACAATAAGTTTACACATTTCCATAAAACAAAAATGAGCCTTTATTATGGCTATTTTTTACATTTATGTATACACGTAGTCATGCTCCTTTATTTATTAATAATTTTATTGAAATTTTGGTAGAGTTTTCTCTATATATAAACGTGCTAAGTTATCGACTATTCCTTCCATATAACAAGTTATTATCACAAACATGGTCCAATTGTCCTAAACCTTATTTCACATCATTTCAACCAATAATTTACCCCATCTATTCTTTCAACCCTCATTATATCATACATGTAGTCATTACTTATACACGTAGTCATGCTCCTTTATTTATTAATAATTTTATTGAAATTTTAGCAGAGTTTCCTCTATTTATAATCCATTTGCTACTTATGCAAACTTTTTATTTTTATTTGAATTTAAATTAATGTCCAACATAAAACGTGATTATATTATTGATGCATGCCATGAAAAAATTATGTAAGGATGTACACCAACTTGCATAATAATATTATATATATGGTTTTCATGCACAATTCTAAACATAGATAGAAAATGTCATTGAAGAATGAGAGAGTGTAAGAGAGAACTTTTATTTAGGTCTATAAAATTATTTAATATACAATAAAAGTTTTAAATCTAAAGTCCAACTACAATCGAACTATTAGGTCAGCCGATACGAGAAGGTCCTTCAATAAAAATTTAATAAGCATAAGTTCGTATTACAATATAATTTATCCGAGCACCTATCTTTTTATCCAACCTTATAGAAAATTTCATGAACAATGGTCATAAATTTCACACTAATAAAACATCTAAATATTCGTACTCAACATGAGTAAGATCTTACTCTCAATTTCAAGTCAATTAGTGTACTTTGATTTATATCGTTATCAAATATTTTGTAATGACTTATTATTGACCTTTGATTTATCGAAAACAACTTAATTTACCATAATTCTCAAATAGCTTTGGGCAATAACACAACATTGGCCTTCAAATTTGTAAAAACAACAAAAACACATTTAGTCTTCGAGTAATTTCACAGATCAAAATATTGGCTTTTGTCTCAACGAAAGCAACCCAGTCACATTGATTTCTGTACAACTTTGAAAAATAATTTCAACATTGTCTTTCGCATTTACGAATGAAATCCAATCACATTGATTTCCAAACAATTTCGAAAATAATCACAACATTGGTTTTTGCCTTAGCCAAAGCAACCAAATCACATTGATTTTCGAACAACTTTGAAAACAATCACAACATTGACTTTCATCTTGGCAAAAGTAACCCAATCACATTTGTTTCCGAACAACTTCAAGAACAATCACAACATTGGCTTTTGCCTTAGCGAAAGCAATCCAATCACATTATTATTTCACGTACCTATTTACAATTCATTTGGATTCATTTCATACATAGCATTTTATAGTTACAACCAATAACTTAATTGATATCATAAAATTATAGGTAAAACTTTACTTACCTGCTCTTGTACCAACGTGAGCTCCACCGACAGAAGATCTCGTCCCTGGTGTCCCCCCTGAACCATACAAATACTTTCCGTTAGTATATTATTTACAATCCACGTACTAATTCTTTGTACAAGAAATACTTCTTTTAATTTCAAACTTAGACTCACTATGTTTAAATCGAAAAACTTATGCACACATGTAATTAAATAAATCAATAATCATTTGTTTCAATAAATAAAAAAAACAAAGTCATTAATGATAACTAAAGACATAACTAGAAAAATCAATAGATAAAACACATTAATTTTAAGAAATGATCCTATAAAAACCCAACCAAATGAGACTAACCCACTAAACCCATAGTCTAAGTGATATGACCAATACAAATGAATAAAAAGAAAATTGAAGAAAATCACGAAGCCCATTATTAAAAAATTCCAACCTTCAAGGATGGAACTGGAAAAAAAATTCTCAATCAATCTAATATTAAAGGATGAAATCAAAAAACAAAAATATCAAATTTAAAAATTTGTAAAAACAAAGAGCGACAAATAAAAAGAACTGACATAACCCGAGTCATTTTCAAAATCAATGAAAAATTTAATAGAATGCAAGTAAATAAAAATAACGAAACTCAATCTCCAATTGAATAGATGTTAAAGTCTGAAAGGGAAAAAAACATGAGCTTAAAAAATCTAGAAAAAAAATCCAAGAGAACCTTCTAAACCTAGGTCAATTTCTAAAACTCACAACTCATAAAATTCTAAAACATCATCTCCTCACAAAAAGAACACACGGACAATTCAAATGCCACCATGAAAAGCGGCGTTTGGCCACTGGATGACCTCGTATATGATGCTCGAAGGCACAATGACCATTCATGCACTAACAAGTGTAGGGCACACATTATCAGCTTTTTTTAATAATATTTATATTTATAAAATCACAAAACAACCCTTATATCAATATGATAATTACCAAGAAAACAAAAATAAAAGGACAATAATGTCCTTATATGTAAGTTAAAGAAAATTCTCTTTTTAAGGGCATTTATGTCATTCTATCGTGCTTACAAAAATGAAAAGAGAAATGCCCTTGGACATTACTTGATTCCAAGGGTAATGAAGTCATTTTACTATGCATCAGAATAGTAAAAAGACTGATCTTTCACCATTAAGTAATGATCAATGGACCCTATGAAAAAATCATATTATTAATATGTAATTTTATGGTTCATATGCATGTTGTTTTCCTACCTTTTAGATTTTCTTATCATTATAATTATAACACGTAGACTTTATGGTATTATTAATATCTTAGGAAAAATAGAAGGGACATCTTTTTTTTAAGGGTTATTTTCATCTATTTCCTAAAAAAAAAGAAAAAAAATGTGTGTTGTTATAAAAATTTATGACAACGTTGTTAGAGTTTTTTTTTTCCACATTAGCACAATGAGCAAACTTATTTGTCAAACTAGCATAGTTGGGAAAATAATATCCACTCTAGAATAGAAACAGTAGTCACATATGTAGTACATGTGCGACCTATAGGTGGTGCATGTACTACATGTACAACCTAATAAAATTCATAAAATTTTATTCTTTCATTCATTACTCAAATAATTAACCTATGCAAAAGTCAACATACATTTTTATGAAGATACAATGGCATGAAAAAAAAAACAAAAATGATCCAATGGCTAGAAAAAAAATTGACATGGAAGAAAAAGAGAGGAGAGAGAAAAGAAAAAAAATAATGGAGGCGTTGGAGACACACTAGAGCTTCAATGATAAAACTCTCAGTACCATCAAAATGATATCAATGAGACAAATTCATATACCATGAAAAACTAACTTTGAAGCCGGTGATGAGATATTAGCAAGTGAGCATGTCGTTGTTTTTAGCCTGTAGCGTGACTCATCATTAGCTTCTTAATTGGCTTTCCATAGTGTCTATAGATTCATCTCATCGATATCTTTCTTGTGGTATTGAGAGTTTCATCATCGGAGCTATGCTGTATCTTTGACGCCTCATTCTTTCTTTCTTTTCTCTCTCATCTCTTGTTTTTTTTTTCCCATGTCATCTTTTTTTTTCCTAACCATTAGATCATTTTTGTTTTCATGCCATTGGATCTTTATTAAAATACATGCATGGGTTAATTATTTGGAAAAGAAATATAAGAATGAGAATTTGTTAGTTGCGCATGTGCTACATGCACAACTATGAATTTTAATAGGTTGCACATGTAGTGAATGTGAAATGTATAGGTTACGCATTTACTACATGCATGACCAGTTGTTGCGTATGTGCTACATACACCGCTTATAGGCCATACATATAATAAATGCACAACCATTATTTATGTGCTAAGAATTATTTTTCTAACCGTGCTAGTTTGGAAAATAAGTTTGTTTACTGTGTTAATGTAGGAAAATACTTAGCATCTTTAGTACTCTCTTTATTCATTTTTGTACATTAAATATACTTAGTAAACTAAGGAATAAGGAAAAAGAATTTGAAAATTTCCATTAATATTTTTCATTTAGACATTTAAAAAAAGACAATAATAATAGGTTCATCTCTCTTTTGGATATAAAGCAAACTTATGAAATGAATGAAATATAATCATTGTGTTCTTCTCCCTATTTATTTTTTATTTTTTTTAAGCCAACACATCATTCATCTTTATTTATTTATTTATTTTTAAAGTGAACAGACAACTCCTCACCAAAACTTAATTATAAAATATAAAAGAAAAGAATAATCAAATAAAAAAAGTTGAAGGGTCATGTGCACATAAGCTAGAAGTTTAGGCCCGCGCTCGTGGCCAACATTTAAAGCCTGTACCCACGTAAGGGGTTCTATTTTTTTCTTAAATTATTTATTAATTTATTTTTAAACATCACGAAACTTAGCCGACAATGCGTCATCCGTTTACAACCTTTCTGATCATTGAAGGTGGCTCCATGATCAAAAAATCTGATTCCAAGTTTATAGACCCTAGAAAGCTAGATTTCAACCATATGTTCACAAAAAAAAAATCAAAAGAAACATCCTATGAATATTTAAAACCCCGTTTCTAAGAATAGAACACCTTCCAATCGATCTAAGAACTCAAAATCAAATAATTTTTTTTTCCCAATTCTTATCTATTTTTTTGATATCATTAAAGATGAAGACTATCTCTATTGAGTTCCTCTCCTAAAAATGAATCTATAGAAACTAAAATCAAAGTTATTGATTGTCAAAGTTCTATCATTCGAGAGCTTTCTCTCTTCTAAATTTTTTTGTCGACTCACTCTCCTCTTTCAAGATACATAAATAAAAAGGTAAAAAAATAAAAATAAAATTTGATACCAAACTGAAAAAACCAAAAACAAAAGACATAGGGCATGGGTTTCCAAGTCCAAGCACACCTGAGTTTTCATGTGAGCTAGGTCATTCTTCCTATTAATGCATGTTTGGCCCTTTAATTTTTTTTATCTCATTATTTTTCTCTTTTCACATGTTATAATTAGATTTTCTTAAATAATATTTAAATAATTATCCAATTATACTATTATTTATAAATAATACTAGTAGTGTCTTTTATGGTAATAATAACAATTGTTTTTCAAATGATTATATATCATACTTATATACATAATTTTTTAAAATGTAGATAATATTTTTGGAAAAATGTAAAACAAAAGAAACACATTTACAAGGGAAATAGGTTTCATCCAAGAGATATTTTTTATTCATTTAAAATTGTTTAAAACAAATTTTGATATTAATTTAATATTTTTTTAGTATTAAATTTGAATACGTTTAGTTTCTATACACTAAACAACATAGTTAAAAATATATGCATTTTTTTATTAAAAAATACATTAAATTATTAATAAGAGAATTTATACTAACAATTATATTTTTTATACAGAATTTAAATTATTAATTTTATTACAAAAATCCATCTAAACATCCATATTATTAAATACTAAAAAATTAAACAACACTCAACATCGCATCATCAAGTATCCTCATTTATATTTATTTTTCAGCTTTCCATTTTTATATTTAGTTAATATTAATAATTTTTTATAATTTATTGGTTTATATAATCTTTATTTTATTTTATTAAACAAATTATTCAACTTTTCAAATTCAATTAAAAGCTTCCATGATGCTAGAGAATTAGTTAAAAAATTAACATATGATTTGAAAAAAAAAAAAAAACTTGAGTTGACCGCTTTTTCTTTAAAGTATTAAATAAGATTTTATTAGTTTTTTTTTTTTTGTGCTAAAAACGAAATGCATTTAATTACTGGGACATCATTATCGACAGATCATCCCACAGCCAAAAGGCTGAATAAAATGCAGGCCAAGTCCTCTCATCTATCATTAACATTATACTAAACTTCAGTTTTGCCAGCCTCACAAAAGCATGGAGATCTGGTTCCTCATCCTCGTCTCTCTGTCCCTGTCTGCATTCCTTAAAGCCTTCTTCAACCTCTTCTTCCCTTGCAAAACTCACAAACTCCCTCCAGGCCCCCTAGCCTTTCCAATTATCGGCAACATCTTATGGCTTTCCAAATCCTTCGCCGACCTCGAGCCCACCCTTCGTTCCCTCGTCCAAAAGCTCGGCCCGATGGTCACCCTCCATATCTTCTCTCGCCCGGCTATCTTTATTTCCGATCGCTCCCTAGCTTACCAGGCCTTGATCCTGAACGGTTCTGTTTTTGGTAACCGCCCATCTGCTCTTGCTACTAGCAGAGTGCTTAATAGCAATCAGCAGACTATCAGTTCTTCATTCTACGGTCCGACTTGGCGCCTCCTCCGTCGAAACCTCACATCAGAAATCCTCCATTCTTCGCGGGTTAAAACATTTGGTCATGCGCGTAAATGGGTGCTGCAAATCTTGAAGAATCAATTTGACTTGTTGTCCAGGTCTGGAGATTCTGTTCGTGTTGTGGATCATGTTCAGTTTGCCATGTTTTGTCTATTAGTACTCATGTGTTTCGGTGACAAGTTAGAGGAGAAACAGATTAAGGAGATCGAACGAGTCGAGCGTCGCATGATTGAGAATATGCGTAGATTCAATATACTTAATTTCTGGCCAAGTTTGAGCAAGATAGTGCTTCGTAAGCAATGGGCAGAGTTCTTGCAGCTTCGCAAGGACCAAGAAGATGTAATCATTCCATTGATAAGAGCAAGAAAGAAGTTGAAGGAAGAGAAGTTGGGAAAATCAAATGTGGAGGGCAAGAAGGATGAGTACGTCTTGTCTTATGTTGATACGCTGCTGGATCTGCAACTTCCTGGTGAGAAAAGAAAGCTTAATGAGATCGAAATGGTTACTTTATGCATCGAGTTCCTTGCTGCAGGTGTAGATACTACTACCACAGCCTTGCAGTGGATCATGGCAAATTTGGTTAAGTATCCACAGATTCAGGAGAAGCTATTTTCGGAAATGAAAGAGGTCGTTGGAGAAGGAGAGGGAGAGGTGAAGGAAGATGATCTGCAAAAGATGCCGTATTTAAAAGCAGTAATTCTGGAAGGTCTACGGAGGCACCCACCTGCGCATTTTGTGCTGCCACATGCTGTGACTGAAGACACGGTGTTGGGTGGGTATCTGATTCCTAAAAACGGGACAGTAAATTTCATGGTGGCTGATATGGGGTGGGATCCAAAGGTGTGGGAGGATCCCATGGCTTTCAAGCCTGAAAGGTTTCTAAATGGTGAAGGGGAAGCATTTGATATAACAGGAAGCAGGGAGATCAAGATGATGCCTTTCGGAGTTGGAAGGAGAATTTGCCCTGGATATGGCTTAGCCATGCTTCATTTGGAGTATTTTGTGGCTAATTTAGTCTGGAATTTTGAGTGGAAGGCTGTGGATGGAGATGTTATTGATTTGTCTGAGAAGCAACAGCTTACTGTGGCCATGAAGAATCCATTGCACGCCCACATATCTCGCAGGTCGAGGAGCAAGGTGTAGGGTGTGTGCTGTCATTTAATTTTAACTTCTTTTTATGATTTTAGTTAATTAATAATATTAGAATGGGTTGATTAAAGTTTCTTGTGGAGAAAGGCTGTCATGTTGCAATAAGATATATCTAAATGGCAGCAACTTCCAGATGTAACTATTTAGGGAAGGTTTTTTCTTTGAGAATAATATAAGATATAATAGTATAGAAGTACGATGGTGGATGGAATGAAAATAAATTAAAATTATTCACTAAATGTTCATATAATTTTTATTTAGATAAAAAATCAAATACAGCTAGGTTTTTTTAAAACTTTTAAAAGATTCTCATGAGTTATTGTAGGAAGGATGTACAACTCATAATAAATTATCAGTCATTGCTATTTATTTACCATCAAGTCATATTACAGGTTGTGTGATGTTGATTATGATAGGATCCTCGAATCGGTGAAAAATATGTTACTTGAAAGGATTAGGTTGAAATTTAACTTAATTAATAGTGGTAAAGCTTCTTCTTTTTTTTTTTGTCACTGGATGTTCTTTCCAAGTCATGCTGATTTAGAAACAATATAAAGAACTTCTTGAAAAGTAAAAATGAAAATAATGTTGCATCTTCAATACTATTAGTTCAAGAAGTGTACAATGAAATCTTATAATATGAGGGTATTGTATTTGGTTTTTATTCTGGTAAGCAAAAAAATTTTAGTTTTGATGTAACCCACAATTGGGTAAAGTGAATTATTTTTTATAAGTTTTCTTATTGGAAAACTAATTTCATCCTCCATAATTTGGATATTATGCATATCGAGATGAATATGTTTGAAAATATTCTTAACACGGTTATGGATGTAAAAGAAAAAAACATAAAACAATATAAAAGCTATAATGGATCTAACTTTGTATTGTAACTGTGAAAATATAGATTAATAATGGATTTTATGTTGCAAAGCCTAAAGCTACCTTCACATTATAAAAGGATGCATAGCTTCTTGTTTATAAATGACTTAGGAGTCTACGATTTCTAGATAAATATGCTTCAAATATAACTAGATTGGTGAATTTAAAGGAATACAGATTGAATGGAATGAAGAGTCATGATTTCTATATGTTTATGCAAGCACTCATTCCAATTGCTCGTAAGGATTTATTTTCAAAAAAAATATGGAATGCACTCAAGAAGATTAGTTATTTTTTTAGAGATATTTGTTCGAATAAGTTGCATACCCAACATATAGAGCAATTAAAAAATAACATTGAGATAATTTGCAAACTTAAAATTATTTTTCCTTTCTCTTTCTTCAACTCAATGAATCATCTACCCATTCATTTAACATATGAGGCAAAAGTTAAAGGTCATGTACAGTATATATGGATGTATCCATTCAAGAAGTTAGATGTTACATACATCTTTAATAATTATCCATTGCCTTTTTAAAA
>Ga0325402_1003236_pt1 | contig 14629 bp, 10 predicted proteins | sample PopdelMetagenome_22_FD_207212 | JGI IMG/M metagenome (GOLD analysis project Ga0325402, IMG submission 207212) | Populus deltoides microbial communities from Bellville, Georgia, United States - Xylem-PdKOR-R3 | ecosystem: Host-associated > Plants > Phyllosphere > Stem > Wood/Secondary xylem... | reverse complement strand
ATATAACTAAACTTTCTAAATCTATGAAAAAAAATAAAAAGAGAAGACAGGAAAATAATCACATTTATTTTATATATATAATCTTTGTACTTGAAATATGATAATGAAATATTTTACACTTATAAAAATATCAAATGTGTTAAATAAACCTATAAAAAATTTAGTTACATGAACGAAAATAATTATTGTTGGATGGCCAATTTTATTTTATTTTATCCGGAAATCTTGTAAATAAAAAGAGAGCACACGTAGCCAACCCCCATTCAGTTTGCCACTTTACTAGTTAATGAAAATAACTATTCAGCTTAAAAGACAAAATTAAGAAAAAAATATTAATAAAAAATTTAAAACCTAGAAATAACTTTCAATACTTCCATGTATCTATTTTGAAAAAAATATAAAAATGAAAAATAAAATATTTGAAGTTAAACTCAGATTTTTAATTATCTCTCATTTTCTCTCACGTGCTTATATTTCTCAGCTCATACGGAATACGTATCGATAATCAAGAGTGAAGTGCAAAATCATCGAGGTTATTTGGTCAGCAATTTCAAAATCTTCCAAAGCTCCATATACCTTATCATAACAAGTTATTAGTACGCATTAAGAACACACGTACTGGCAAAACAAGTCATTTAAGTTAATTAACAACAGAAACTACCAGGAATCAATGAGATTGGCAAGTTGTGCAAACAAAGGCAAGTCATCTAGCATATATGTTTATTTTCCAGAGGAGATTGAAGAAACAGGTCCATATTCCAAAGTACGAACACTAAACTACGGAAAATCTGAAAGTATTGCAAGAAAATCTGCCATTCACAGTATCCAAAGAGACCCATCCAACCTCATGAGCTCACAGTACTAATTTAGCCAGAAATAAGACTGCAGTATAGCAGCCCTTCATCAATCCTCATATTGCCATAAGATCACCATAATTCCGCATCAGAAAAATAGATCCAGCAAACAGCCCAACAGCTCGCAGCAGTTTCTGCCACACGAAAAAAGGAGTTCCTTACTAGACAACAAATGAAATCAGCTACTAGCCGTGCTCATGGAAATTGAACAAACTCTTAAGAAGAATAAAAGACATGTAACATCAGCAGAAAAATAAGTCCTAAGAAAATAATGCCAGTGAAGCTAAAATCTTTACTAGTAAAATCCTTACCAGTTGATGGAGCAAATGGTAACAGGAGCTGCATTATTCATCTAACTAAACAGCGTGAAAGTCTGGCATTTGCTAATTTCCACTATTGATTTTAGTCGATGCCTTGGCTAAGATTCAGCATTAGCAGTGCTAAAAAATTAATAAAAATAGCACTTTGAATACCATTAAGATTCTCTTAGCAAGGATATGCAACCAGGCTGTGCTTAAACATCTCTTTTAGTTACTTTAGGCAAAAAGACAAGGGCATTCCCCAACGCTTTTCCAAATGGCAGAGAGGAGATCTTGCTTTTAAAAACAGCGAGCTTTTTGCTTCAAAACCAAAACAAATCCATTTCTTTTAACTAAACCTAAGGCCTTAAACTTCATTCAACTAAATACAGAAAGCATTTTCTAAGGTCTTAAATTCCAGTTAACAGGACATAGGAGGCATTTACAGAAATCAGGTGTGGCAACCCACCCTATTTGGCGTTCTGCCACACAAAGATCTGAGTTAAACCCTGAGGTTATTAATAAGATTTCAGGTGTCGCAACCCTGGACCATCAATCTCTGTCTGATTTAGACATAACTCTTGCTATGAGAGGTTTTCGGACACTATATCCTTAATTTGTACATAGTCTTTCTCCTAGAAAGAAAAAGAAACTCTCCCTCGACTGCTCGGTGATCAAAGAACAAATTTTAGTATTTAGAATTCGAATAGGATAAAAAATCCCATCATTAGGGCAAAGAGGGCAATTGCTTCCGTTAGAGCAAATCCCAAAATAGCATAACCAAATAATTGTTTTGCTAAAGATGGATTTCTGGCTACGGAATGAATCAAAGAACTGAAGACGTTTCCACGGAAGATGAGCTTCAAGCCACACCGCGATAGAAACAGGGAGAAACCGCTTGACCGAGCAAGAATTGCCTATTCAATATACAGAAGCGCATTCTGGTTTGGATTCATGTGTAGCTTATTCGTCACCTTCAAGCTCAAAGCTAATGTTCTGGCTCTATTATATGAAATGCCCCTTCGGTTCTATTAGTGACAGCAGAACCCTAATCAAACCAAAACAAGGCCATCAATTTCAATCGCTCAGGAAGGAAGAGTCACAAGACTCCAGGACCAAGTAACCTATATGGTTTTCACTTGTTCATCTAAAAACCAAAAACCAGTGTTGCAAACAGAGCTACTACGTCAAGAACAGGGTCAAGCACAAATTCATCAGAGTTTGTTTCTCCTAATGTTGGCTGTTCTTGCGGGTTGCTGTCATCCATTAGAGTTGTTTTTGTCTCTCTGTTACTACATTATGTTCTTCTACCTCTATGTAATTATAACTTCGACTCACAAGTAAAATATAACAAGACAGACAAATTTGGGACCTCTGGGATTACTTAATAAAGGAATCATAGTACAATTTAAGGACCCAAATCTTAAACTAAATATATTGAGACAGTATCACACAGACTGTTATAACCGAATCTATCTTTCCTAGCTCCTCAGAACTTGAGGTAAAGGAGATTAAGTTCTAACACAAGTCCTCCCGTAGCATCTCTCTAAATACCAAAATTTGATGCTTCAATTCAATTCACATTCCAAATCAACAAAAAAAAAAGTTGATTAAAGGGAAGCAAGAACCAATTCAAGGAATAAATTAGTAAATTTGTGTGTGTTCTAGAGAGAGAGAAAGAGAAGTACCATGTTGAGGGCCCATTTTTCCTCATCGTGAACTTGAGAGTGCCAGAGAGCTTTTAGCTTGTCAATAGAAACTGATGAATCTGCCATTGGTGAACTTGTAAGATTGAGAGAGAGTTGTTTAGGGTTTTAGATTCTAGAGAGGCAGAAGAAAACAGGGTTTTTTCCACAGAAATTAGGGTTTTTATTTGATGCGGTGTGTCTAAAATTACAGAGGAAGCCTTGCTTGACTGCCTCTTGTGGCTTTAATATGCAGGGGCAAACATGTACGAAAGATTTCTTTCTTGTTTTCCTTGTCATTTTAATGCTTAAAAACCATTTTGTCTAGAAATCAAAGCAAATGGCACCTCTTTTTCTTTTTTATGAAAAAAAAGTCTTTTTTTTTTTTTAATAATAGAAGTAATTGAAACATTACATATGATTTTTTTAATTATTATTAATTATGACTTGCCCCCCAGGATGTGAGTGGGCTGGGCTCATTTATTTTTTTGGAGGAAAAATAGCAACCAATCAATAATATTTAGATGAAATAAGTAGCCAAACATATACTGCCAGCTGGACACCCCTAGTGACAAAAACCCAATCCATCATCACTCCTTTGTCTATCATTCATTTCATACCATTCCATTCAGAGCTTTCCAAAATCCAGAAGATGGAGGCCACAGCATTGTGTGGCAGCAGAGGACCTCCATTCAGAATGAAAGCAGCAGCAGCAACTATATCACATACTAATTCTTCACCTCTTCTAATCAAATCCATGGCCTCCCAGAAGCCTTTGCCATCAGCTGCCAAGACTGTTAGCTCTAGAAAGGTCAGTTCTTCTCTGCTCTACCTTTCATCATCATCTTGCTATCAACTCTAATTCGTAGCAGCCATCATTTTCTTATTCTGTTGTTGCTCTGTGACAATTAATACCAAGCCAGAGCTCAAATGTCTTCCCCCTTGGCGAGCAAGGCCCTAGAAGCCGCCCACTCGCAACCTCACCTCCGATTAAGCTACTGACAAGGGTGGAGCAACTTAAATTACTAACCAAAGCTGAGAAAGCAGGCTTACTTTCAGCAGCAGAGAAGTTTGGCCTCTCCTTGTCAACAATAGAGAAACTGGGGCTACTCTCGAAGGCAGAAGAATTGGGAGTCCTCTCAGCAGCTACAGACCCGGGAACCCCAGGGGCTTTGTTAAGCCTTAGCCTGGGACTGCTGTTTTTAGGACCCTCTTGTGCCTATCTTGTGCCCGAGGATTACCCTTGGGAGGTTGCTTTGCAAGTTGCAGTTGTTCTGCTTTGCGTAGCTGGTGGATCTGCAGCCTTTGCAGCTTCAAATTTTGTATCCAACTTGCAGAAATCAAATTGATTTTCATTTGCCAAATTTATATGCCAGTTCAGATAATTTATCACTACTGCTAGCAGTCCATCTATGATGCCGCTAAAAACCAACATCAGCCTTAAACGAGAGACAAGCTCTGTGAGTGTGGGTGCAGAAATCATTCAATACGATTAACGATATCAATATCCCTTCCACATAAGCTGAGAAACAGTTTCTTTTAATAAAAGAAAATGACGGGGCGAGGGAGCTAAGAAATCATCACAACGTTAATCGATGATTGCAGCCACACCATTTGAATCTCATGTAAGCTTTTATGAAATGTCCCCCGAGAGAGGGGGGCATGAAAAAAAAAACAAAAGATTCAGTAATATTCTTACGAGCAGTTGCAAATATAAAAATACACTAAAAAATAAAACCAGAACAAAATCTATTGTCATTTGTCATCATGCCCCTCATTTGTACTGTCAAAAAAATCATCTGTCAACTTTCCTTCCCTGTGCTCATGTAGAAAATGAACTGCTTTTTGTCCCACCTTGACGCCCTCCCCTTCTGCTTCCACTCTGATTACCTTGCTGATGATCCTCTCCAGCATATCCAGTTGAACCCCTAGGCCGCCCTGAAAACTCACCCTGGTTTTTGAATTCATTCCTGCCATGTCCCCGGCCACCAAAAAAGTTCCCACGGCTCTTAAAACTGTCACTCCGAAACCCACTTCTTCCTGAAGAATACCTCCCCCTCCCACTACTGCTTCCAACTGCAAGCACCAGCAAAATTTTACAATTTTATTTATGCCTGCAGGTGTCGATAGAAGTTAAAAATGAAAAAAACATAAGGCAAATACACAACTGAACTGACAGCTCTCTTTTCCTTTCCCAAACTAAAGAGAGGGAGACTCCTATCCAGGTTTAAAACCTTCCTTTTACTAGCATATCAAAGTTCATTATCTCATGCTACTCCCTCAAGGCATGGTTCTTTACCTCCACCACCTGCTAAGGGGTGGTATAGATCCTTGCTGCTCTCAAGGCATATCTGGAGATGTCTGTCTTTTATTTTGTATTTGGTTACAATAATGGTCTCCTACAGTAGCTTGAAGCTTGTGGTGACCAGACTCAAAAGGGTGGTTTGGACTCGTCTTGGTGGAGATTGAACTTGGTAGATATTTGGATGGTTCAAGGAGATATAGGTTTTAGTGGTTAAATGGTTCTTGCCTGTTCTGTCTAAGTTTGGATTTTAGAGATATGTGGTGATGGTGCAAGCCTTAGGAGATGTTTTCTTGTCTTTATATGCCCTTACTAAAGACTGATTCAACTCTGAAAAAGGTTTATGAGAGATGGTAAGTATGGGGTAGAGGTCTTCACTGGATCTAAGAGGCAGCGATGCCAAGGAATTGCTGCAGCCGCTTCAACCCCTCCTTCATTTTTTTAGATTGTATTGTTTCTGCCATTTTATCACCAACCTTAAATCATTAGGTAGCCAGGAATTGGCCTTAATGGAACACAAGGAAGTAGATCTTATCAGGCTGTTTGGAACCCTTGGAATTGAATTCAATTCCAAGGGTTAAATCAATTCAAGTATTTAGAACTCTTTTGAAGGTGTTGATTTGAATTCCAAATGAAATTCAAATCATAAAAAATACACAAAAGTAAATCAAAGGGGAGATCTTTTGATTTGCAAAAAACTTCTCTTCACTTTAAATTGTTCATCTACGCTACCTTCTCCTAACTAATAATATGATTTTCCAGTGACTACTCAGTGACATGGGCTTGGCACGATGAACTTAGAGAGTTTTTGGAAGTATGGTAATGGTTGTTTTTCAAGGTGCTTTTCGCTCAAAAATATATCAAAATATGTTTTTTATTTTAAAAAAATCATTTTTAACATCAGCACATCAAAACATTCTTTAAATGACACCTCAATTTAGCAGTACAGTTCACAAGATGGGGTCTATATATTTATCTCCTTTGTAAGAGAGCACATGAACAAATCAATGACAATCAATGAATATTTCCTCCTCTTACAATTACAAGTCTTTTAGTGGTAATAATACGGTCATTGCCCTTCTTAAAACCCACTAAATTAAGCAATACTGGTTTTTACATCTTCCCTAAGATTAAATGTCCATTAATGATCATATAATGGCCTCTATTATAATATCCATTTCCATGGTCTACTACTTCACAGTGGCATGGCTTTTATTCCCAGAACATACCAAAGTAATGGCTTCTTTACATTCATTTGCATCTTAACTAACATTTTGAATTTTCATGCTTGTTAATCCAAATTATTATAGAAGGCAGTCATTTTCCAATGAAATATAAAATATTCACTAAGAAGTTGTACCATGCAATTCTGAATTAAGAATAAAATAGTTAAGATTGTTAATTCTATTCAATTCCATAGTATTTTATTCTAAGCATAAGAATTATAATAGGTTATCAATTGAATTCAAATCTCATGTTGAATTGAATTCAATTTCATATGTGATTTGATTCCAAACAGGCTGTAATTGTTTTGCGCCTCTCATGAAGGTGGCACGTGCCAAGCAAAGGCTTTATAAAGATGCGTCTGTAGCCTTTGCACACCCTCTTCTGGAATCTTATAGCCCACAATGGGCTTTGTTTTGAGGTAAAAAAGTGTCTGCAGTATTGTTAGTTGGTCTGTCTCTAGAAAAACTATGATGCAACCTAAGGATTTAGCTTTGACTTTAGGCAAATATTTAAGCAAGGAACAAACAAAGAAGATATTCAAGCCCCAAGAGTTAATTCTGTGGGACGAGGATTCTTTTGGAAGTTGGTTAAAGGTTTTCCAGGTTGTTTTCAGTCTCCGCAAAGGCAGCCGTCCATTTAGTAGCCAGGCTATTCTGTATTTTATAGATTTCTGGAAGTTTCCGCAGGACATACATTTTTTTATTAGTCTTTAAACAACTGACTTGTTTAGGTTTCTTGTTTAGGAATTCTTATGTATTTCGCGGTTTAAAGTCCAAGTTCCATTAGAGCAGGAATAAAGTCCAAGCACTGTTTATTTAATATGTTCGTAGTAGTCTTTCCATTTCAATGTGAGAATTTATTAGAATAAAGTGCTTAACATTTTGAGTGGGATTCTTTCATTAAGGAATGATTCCTTGATTTTACTAGTGTTAGGCTAGTAGTTTTCTATTTTGTTTTTACATTAATTTATCATATTCTACATCTATTTTCAATTTCTAAATCCCCAAAACACAATATTCTACATCCTAGTCTTGAAACCAACCATCTAAAACTTGTCTTTAATAGGACCGAAACATAAACTTCTAGTCTTTTGGACCATTTGAACCCTGGCTAGTTTCCATCTAGGCCTGGATGTAGGTTTTAGCCCTCTTTAAATGCAATCCGATCTGTGATGGTTGGCAAGGATGATAATTTTACCCGAACCCGATAGATACCCACTCTACCCGATCTAAATAGGTAGGAGTTTTTTTTACCCAATCAGGTTTCGGGTTGGGTAAAGCCTGAAGGCAAAATTCAGGTTTTGGGTCAGGTTCAAATATTGCTCTACCTACCCGGACCCAACCCGAAATACATTAATAACCTTAAGGTTTGATGAAATTACACTTATACCCAGCTATGTATATATTAATGGAAAATTTAGGTTTTTCACTTCTCCTTTCAGTTTCCAGCCGTCACTTCACTTCCTCTCACTCTCTTCTCCATCCAGTGGCGGTGGCAGCAGATCTAGCAGCAGTGGCAGCCTAGTTGTGGCCCTCTATGGAGTTGTTTGTTTTTCAACTGATTTCTATGTGTTATACTGTTTATCTCAAAATTTGTTTTGTAAAAGGGACCAAGCCTTCGATCTCTTTTGGTTTGACATTCTTTTGATTTGTTGCAAGAAAAAGACAGGTCATCATCGTCTCCTTTGCTTAGCAATCTCACAAGGAATATTTCAAGTTTAGATAAGTTTAATTGTTGCTGGAAAATAAGGTTGAAGATACAGGTTTTCATGTCTTTTCAATTTCTCAGCAGCTAGGCAAAAAGATTTGATCTCATTTTTTTTTACTCAGCTAATCATGCCCAGCAACCACGAAAGAAAGAGATGCAAAAAATTGTTATTTTCTAAGGTATGGATTGCCAAAACCTGGTCAGTTTCGGGTTTGGATATCAAAAATGCATATCCATCGGGTTTCTAGTTGCGCATGGATAGTAATTTTGGGTTAGGGTTCAGGTTCAGGTACGTATAGTTTCAAACCCAACCCATAGATACCCATTGCCATCCCCAGTGGTTGGGATTCAAATCACAGCACCAATTCAAGGACATATATAGCTTACCTCGGGTGTTTGTTCTCTTTTCCTCAACAATAGCATGATGATCCCCGATATTGATAGGTGAAGCCTGAAATTTGTTTTAGCAATTGTTAAATTAGTATAAGAGACAAGATACTTGGCATAAGCTTGCACAGTTGGAAAAAGGAGTGAAAGCACTAAATATGCCATTGACACTCGTGGCTCAAATCAATATCACCTTTTAAAAGATAAGAGAAAAGTTAAAATATTATTAAGACTGAGAACATCTGCTTGTGGCTGTGTGCAAGCATGCAAGTGTGTGTGTGTGTAGAGAGAGAGAGTTCTGCTCAAGATCAGAAAAACTTGAGTGACCTTTAGCTTTGTTTTTCTTTCATATACATGCAATGTTGGTCACGTAAAAGGCACCTCATGTGCATTTAAGTGAAGGCACCTCGGCTGAGAACCTACAAGCACAATGGCCCAAGGATCCACACCTTCATAAAAAAAACTCTGATCTCTTGATCCAATTAGTGGAAAAACCTAAGTGCCATCAATCAGTACAAAATACGTATAACCTTTCTCCAAATGTACAGGAACAGAGATTAAGAATTGAAGAAAGAAACAGGAACCAATTCAGGTATGTTGCTGGATGAGCTTAAATTGCCATAGGATCATCATTTTTTTTTTGTACTTCATAATCCATATGTTAAATCAATATAAGAGAAAACTTATAAGAAAATTAAACAGGAAGGTATTATACATTACCTCAAGAGCACCCTGCATGGAACTCATAGTTTCAAATTCAACAAAGCCAAAACAGAATCCTTGCTGCAGATCATCAGGGATAACCATAAGCATTACAGAAATAATTGTTTGGTTGGGATGGAATGCAAAAATGTCATGCAAACCAGACCTTACTACTCCTGACTTGAATGCCACCACGCTTGATTGGCCCAAAATGTTTAAATGCATCTTCAAGCTGTTCAACCGTTGCGTCAAAAGGTAAATTTTTAACAAATATAGAGTGACCTTCAGCTGCAACAAAAGCAAAGTAAACAATATGTGATCAGGAAAATAGAACAAAAACCAACAGAACATCCACCAGACTACCACACGAAAGTCAGATATAAAAAATATTGATCCTGCTGCATCCAATATAGATAACATTATGAGGCAGGCTCCTCACCTAACGCATCAATAAAGGTACCTCCCTTCTAAAGTGAGGGATATTGCCATCAGGGTATATCCACTTGGCAAAATTCAATCACTCCACTCACACCACAAACATCTTTATTCTAGAATAATACATGTGGATTGATAATAAGAGAATATGTACATACCAAACTCGAGAAAAAAATATCAAGCTGTGACAATCTATCAATTCAGAAGGCAAATGATACCTTCTTCATGAACATCGCTAGTTTCACCAGCACTGCTACCAGCTGAAGCCAAAGCCTCTGGTGCAGCTGACTTTGCAGAGTTAGCTGACTGTTGTTCAATGCTTATTGGTGCAGCTCTCATTTTAGTCATAGAAAAATGGACTGGATGAGGTGTGTTACCTTTCATCACTTTTAACTATACAAGATTAAGGTTAAAAAATTGTCAGAAGGGGTTAAAATAGTACTAAAATGTACAATAAGATAATTACGAGCATCAACTCACAATTGAAGCATATGATATCTTTGGAGCATCCTCCAAGGAAGCAGGAGCTGCATTAATAGTTGCAGGAATTTCATTCTGAGTTGAATCAGTTACAGGTTCAACCACCTCTATGTCAATCACTGAACCATCCTCCTTATCAGAATGATCACAAACTTCAGAACCATTATTTAGATCTTCCTCTTCAAAGGAAGTAGCAGGATCCACCGTAAGATGATCAGTAGCCTGAGTGGGATCTGGAGAGATTTTTAATTGCAAGTTCAGTATTTGCATTCCCAATGAATATACCGAGGATAATGACAAATATAAAAAAGGGGAGAAAAAAAGAAAAGAAGTGAGAGCCAGAATATTATGCCAACCTGGTTCTACCACATCATCCCAACCTGATTCTGCTGTCAAGGCAGGTGGAGCATTTTCAATGATACCGAGGATAATGAAAAATATAAAAAAGGGGAGAAAAAAAGAAAAGAAGTGAGAGCCAGAATATTATGCCAACCTGGTTCTACCACATCATCCCAACCTGATTCTGCTGTCAAGGCAGGTGCAGCATTTTCAACGATGCCATTAGCCAATGCAGAAGTGTTTGGCATTGGTTCGTTCTCTCCAACAAACCTAAATACATCATTCAATACAAAGTACCCTTTTTCTTGAGGAGCAAGAAAGAATGTTTGTGTGAATTTCTTTTTCACATCATCCTTTCCAGTTAAGCACCCAGTTACAAGAACAATCACTCCTTTCTCATGCGACTCTTGAGCATCTGCCGTTTTTATCTCAGCTGTGTAATCTTCATAATTCAATGAAAGGATCTTGTCATTGATTGCCTGCTCCAAGACAAAGAACAATAAAACCCCCCATCAACCTATGCCAGACTATAATAAGAATTTAAGACTCTCATTCAAGCCAGTTATCAGTACAGAATATCCAAGTTTCCTGAACAAATACGAGAGGTAAATACCATAATGAATACCAGTCTGAAGAAATTTTTCATGAAAATTTTATTCTGTGTGAGCTATATCGAGGACTAAATGCAAGTCAGAAAATGTGAATTGGCAAACCTTTGGAGTTGAAGTGATTGTGCTGATTCTGAAAGTGCATCAATTACCATTAAGAAAAATACCCATTCTTAATAGTGGGATGACAAGCTTTTCTACCTGAAGTTATATTGCAGTAATTCTGAGCTATCTAAACTTGATCATAGAGATTCCCAAAGCAATATAAGCAGATTAGACAATGGTGCACAGAACAATTCATTTACATAAAAAGGGTAATGAAAATAGATCATTCAGCAAAAAATTTTATTCCCATTTTTAAATTATTAAAAAAAAAATGTCTCATCTAATGCACTCATCAGCAGTTATCACAGAGTATGTCCCAAATCACAGTAATTGAATGAGCTTGTTAGCCTCACATTTATTAACTAGAGAAAGCAAGCAATATGCTTTACTTGGTGAACAGATTAACAAAAATAGTACAATGCACATTTGCTGCAAGAGAAAAGTCACCATATTTCATCATATTAACACGCGCAGTGCATTTGCACTGAAGGTCTTCATATAAACATACTTGCATGGTAGTAACTGTTGTCATAAAACCATCGGTATTTGGTCGGCTTAGCGAGCTTGAATCTTGATAAAATCTATGTACCAATTCCGGTGATTCGTGCAGAATGTGATAGTATTGCTCCACAAAGGCATTGCCAACAACTTCAGCACTGGGACCAGAAGCAGGAGCTGTTTCCTGCGTTGCCATCTGCACATGAAATTCAATAAGCCAATTCAATGGAGGAAGCATACCAATGAAACCAATTGGATAAGCTAATAAGACAATGACTTTTATCCAAAAAAATAAAGGAACCAATATAGTTAAGCATAACCCTGGAGAGGGGAAAAATGTAAGAAAATAAACAAATGGGGCACTATCTAAACAAGCAGAGAAAACCATCAACAAATATGTCCACACAGGATTCAAACCCATGAATAAGCAAAGCATTGACTAACTAAAATAGAAATACTCAGCGAGCTGATCCAACCACACAAGACCAAATGCTCAACAGACAGGCATGCTAAAAGCTCGTCCTTGGCATGGTAAAGCTTATTGATGCCCAAATTCCGATTCAACAGCTTGTGAAAAGGGGTGGTCTTTGATGGGAATAAAAGAGAAACAATAATAGCAAATACAGCAGTAAGAGCGAATGCAAAAGTAGCAGTAGCAATGACAAGAATGTCAAAGCATCAGCGACAAAGTCCACTCCAATACTAGTCAAATAGCATGGCAAGATCCAGAATTGAAAATCCGAAGCACAAAGCCCAATTTAACTTCAAACCCCGAAAAGAAAAGGACAAAAAAGAGAGATGCAGACAGCGATGGGAAGGAGCAAAAAAAGAGGGGGGGATTCAAGAAAGTGAAAATAAAATAGAGAAAAGTACTCAAAGAAGATAAATAAGATTAAACATGCATAAATAGACGGATCAACAAGAAATTACAGTACAAAGACAATAACAGATCAAAGGTACCTGATTGGATTGGATTCTGATTTGGGGCTTGGAGAAACAGAGAAAGAGATCTGTAACTAAAGAGCGAAGAGAAGATCAGAAAGGAAGCTAAGGAATCGCAAGAGATTTGTGGAGTGTTTAATAGTGTTGTTGGGAGCTTGAGATCATAAACAAAAACCTGTGGGTGATTTTTTTTTTTTTTTCAAGACAGTAATAAAAGTTAATTACTCCGAGTAAATTATAAATTAGTCTCTCTAATTTTATAAAATAATGAAATAGTCCCTTTATTTTCTTAAAATATTATTAGTTAGCTCTTTTCATCTATTTATTTTAGAAAATAAAAAAGAAAAAAAAATTGACAAAAAAGAAGATATTTTATAGAACAAAGTAATTAGACTGAGTTAACACTGAACAAAGTACTAATTAATGAATTTTTTGAAATTAAACTAATTAAATTCTTTTAATTCATTTTGTAAAACTAAAGAAATAATTTATAATTTATTCTTTTGAATTGTTCTTGTAATAATTGCTTTACGCGTGTTAATTTTTTATTTAAGATAATCTTTTTAATTTTAAAAATATTTTATTTTTTGAATTGAGTATTTTTATAAGAATTGGTTTGACTAATTAACATCTTTTACATTGACAATTGATGTTGAAATTGGACATTTTATTTTTTATTATTAACGTAGACGTTCAAGTCAACTTGCGCGCATTTCGACTAATCACACGGGTTCTGAAGTTAACGACGATGTAAGTCTCCAATGGTTATCATATTAGCAACCACAAGGCTCGAACTTGAGACCATAGGGAGAGTAAACCCCTTGGTTCCAAACTCTTAACATTGAGCTATCTACTAGATGATTAATATCTTCTTTTATTAGGCTCCTCGTGACAGTTATTTACAAAATTATTTGTATACCAAATTTTTTTTTTCTATTTTAGTTGAGAGAATCAATTAGATAATGTATAGGTTTTTATTTTTATTTTTTATCCAAGTGTTTATACTCATTTATTTTCTATTAAAATGTTTGTATTATCAAATTTTGATTTATTTAGTATCTTTATTAGGATTTTTTTCTCAATTATCCTCATTTTTTAATAAATTCTCTTGTTTATGATAACATTAATAATTAATAATTAACACAAAAACTAAATGAGCATGCATTTTTGTTGTGTTGTGACCATTGCTTTTCTCTCAATTGCATAATAGATGGCATTGATTGTGCAACAATGATTGGTGAGCCTTGATATTTTTTTAGGCATGCTATGGGGTTTTTAGAAAGGTTTTGTCTTATTTACCCTTTCATTGTCCTTTTTGTTATGGTACCATTTGTGGTTCTGTGCTATTACATTTTTATCCTTAATTTGTTTATATTATGGGTTTTAGGGGGTTATTTTTTATTTTTCACACTTTCATAAATTAAATTAACACTAATAACTCATTAAATGTGCATTATCCTAGAGCTTCTTTCTTCTTGCGTTGTTGGGGTTGGACAAGGCAATGGGTTTCTCTTTCTTTTTACATTGATTCATGAATCCTTGCTTATCATTGAAACATTATTGGGTTTCTCTTTCTTTTTACATTGATTCATGAATTCTTGCTTATCATTGAAACATTGTTGTTCGCTTAATTGTTTTGCTCTTTAATTAGCCTTGTTTTTGTTTTTTTTTTCCTTTTAAAAAAAATATAGTTTTCACTTCCTTTTTTAGCTATTATGGTGTTATGTTGCTTATATGACAATTGTTGCTTGCCATGTTGAGTTCTTCTCCTCCTTATATATATATATATACATATATATATATATATATATATATATATATATTAATTTGATTGTTATTTGTCGTTGGGGTTTTATTGTGCTACTTTCAACTATATGCTTTTGAGCGCTTTCGATTGAGCTTTCCTAGTTCCATCCTTTTTTTTCCTTACTTTTTCTAATTTATTGATATATGTGATTAATTAGTTTTTGTTCTTGCTTTAAATGTTTCTGTAAAGTTCTTATCATTTGTCAAAGTTTTGTTGTTCTTTTTTTTGTCATGCAGCCTTTGAACCATGTTT
>Ga0325402_1003235_pt1 | contig 14631 bp, 12 predicted proteins | sample PopdelMetagenome_22_FD_207212 | JGI IMG/M metagenome (GOLD analysis project Ga0325402, IMG submission 207212) | Populus deltoides microbial communities from Bellville, Georgia, United States - Xylem-PdKOR-R3 | ecosystem: Host-associated > Plants > Phyllosphere > Stem > Wood/Secondary xylem... | reverse complement strand
AAGGACACAAGCCTCTCAATCAAGGCCTCGCACTCTACTGTGTAAGTTCCTTCCATGGCCTGTAGAGTCCCACAAAATAAACATTAAAACCTAAACTCTGGGAAGGACAATAACAAACGAACACATATGATAATAAATAAGCAAGTTTTATAATACCTGAAGGTGTAAATTATAGAAGACTTTGCCTCCAAAGGACTCGAAGGAAGAAGAATTTATTGCAAGAAGTCCAACCTCCTCTAAATTAACCAAGATTTCTGATAATGAACTTCTATGGAGCTTGTTTGTTGAGATATGAATGACAACTTCCTTGTCATTGAGCCGGCTCGCCGATACCGATGATAAAGAGCTATACATGGTGCCTTTTCTTTGATTTTCTTGATGAATTAAATCGTCAGCTTGCCTAGATAACTTTGATAGAAGCTCCTCCTTCCTTTGAATCAGTCTCTCCACTTGTTGTTGAAGTTTTGGTATGTATTCAAGCACACGTGAAATTGTATGCGGTATGCTTAATTTCTTCTGGAAGAGTATCATCACAAAAATCAAAATTAAGACCTTAGAATATGATGTCCTCCTCTTAAAGAAAAACTTGTGACTATGTTTTATTAAAACCCTCCTCTTTGAACTAAACTTTACCAAGTGTTTTCATTAGCTAATTAGCCTCTCAAGAAGTTACAAATTTAAGATATCTCAGGGAAAAAAATTCAAATCATGAAATCTAATTTTAACTAGCTAGCTTTTTTTTATTTTTTTATATCATCATCAACACATTATTAGACGTGATTTATGGGTAAACGATCACTTTCAAGAGTCAAACTACAAGGAAGAGCTCGTCGACTTGAGATTTTTATTCGATTATATATTTACATGTGAGTTGAAAAATACAAGTAGTAGAATTTAAACTAGGAATATACTCTCCTCCTAGTTCACTCCTCCCTCCTTACCACTTGATTACTATGAGCTGAGCTACTTACTTTTAAAAAATAATATAAATTATTCTTAGAATCTCAATTAACTCTTTTAGTTCTTGAATTAAAATGATTTTTTTAATATAGTGCTAGAATTTTAATGATGGATTAAAAGTTTAAATTTTTAAATTTTTATTTTATCTAATAAAAAAATTAAGTATAATTTAGTAGTGGAAATATGTAAATTTCAAATTTAAATTTAAATTTAAATTTAAATTTACAATAATTTAATTTTGTAAATTGAGAGATTTTGATAATTATAATTAAGAAGGTTTGAATCCGAAACCTCTTACAATAAGAGGGTTATGGATTCCGATTGAGCTACAATGTTGTGCAGACTCAATGGCGCGATCACGGAGTAAAAGCTAGCATAGAGAATTAAAGAGCAAGATTATATAGGGTTAACCGAGAACTATATATACCCTTTGATCGGATGCAGGAAGTAGTGAACGGAGTGAAGAATACAAACTGTTGATCTTCTTGCGACGGTCACGTTCGCTAGCGTTGTGGTTAAGCTTCTTAGCCATGCTAGGGTCACCGCTTCCACTGTGGGCCGTGAATGATGTGGAGCGATCAAGCTGTCTTACATCTGGCTGAGATGGAGGGAAGTGAGTAAATGACTCTGGAGTTTCACCATCTCTAAAGCTGTAGTGCTGCTCATGGCTTATGGCTTCCTCCAAGGGCCATCCAAATGTTGAGAACAAACTGATAGGAGATAATTCTTCCAACATTGCTGATTAGTTTGAGGGTTATTAAAACTTTGTTGGCTAAGCAAGTGAGATGATAGATGATGACTTTACTTGTACAAACTCACATCACAAACGCACATATATACACACAGATAACCCATCATTTGTTGCTATATATATGGACGAAAAATCATTAAAAAATAATGCCCTGAATTGTGTTAATTGATACTTTATATTATAGCAAGAGATAAAGATAATGACATTCTGCCTAGCTTCCTTGCTTCCATAGTCTGTTTTTATGCCGTGCTACGTACTCCGTTATTTACCTAAAATTTCACAGTGTGGCCAGCACTTCAAGATATTATGTATAATTGCTGGGTGCATTCGGGTCTATTACCTCCATTTTTGTCAGAGTCCAGGTTTGTCACCAATGTCCAATGTGTGAGGGGGAGATTGTTGGGTTATAGCGGAGAATTTATAAATGTGAGCGAAAACCTCACCTCTCATGAGTTAGTTTTTGAGGGGAAATTAGCCCAAAACCACCCAACAATAACAATCCCAACAAATAAAAAAGGGATGGTTATATATATATATAGCTTTAATATGTCATCATTCTTTTCTCTAATTAAAATTAATTAGTAGCATAAAATTATATACGTTCATACAAATTTTAAACTAAAAAAATTTCACATGAGAAGGTATGTTAAAGAATAATATAAATTATATATTGAAGTTTCACCTAATTATTAATTAAATTTTGATATTGAGTTGATTTTTTTATTGATAATTTAAATATAATTAGGTGATTCATTTCACCATTAAATTTAATAGTTTTACCGATGAAAATTTTTATCGGTATTTACACTAATATTTTATATATAATTATTTTACTACGGAATTATTTTACTGATGAAAATTTTCATTTATAAAAATTATAGATGAAAAATCTCCTTAAAAAACCATCAAAATTTGAACAAGTTGATGAAGTAGCATTTTTTAAAACTCAAAATTCCAACGAGTTGACGGGGGAAGAAATTAAGGTGTTGTTCTCGCACTATATAGTTTATACGTGCATTACATATAATAGGATGAAGGTAAAAGGTAATTACGAACCCTAAATGGAAGAACAAATCAATGTAAATTGATGATCTCACAAACCAATAGAACAAATATATGTGGGAATTGGTGAAGTCATGAATGACATATCCTCTACTTCCTCTCTTCGTTATTTAATACGAAAGGAGCCTAATATATTATAGAAACGTACATCTATCTTATCCACATGTATAACAGTGATGCCAATTTTTCCATTGTTTTTTCTTGCCTCCTGATAGCTTGTGTTCCAAGGGTTGACCTCATAAGGTGCTTGTGCTCTGTGCAAGGCATGCATGAGTCCTATGAGACATTTGTTTCTCCTAAGCACGAGCTTGCCCAATATATTATTCATGTGCATGAGCTTGTCGCGTGGAGGCAGGCAGCCTTCTCATTTCCAAGCCAAGGATTCTGTGAAGAATTTGAAGGAGATTACTTTAATGATATAATCTAAGACTTCTGGCTATCGCAAAATCAAGGTTTCTAGAAATCTTCTCAGGCCCAAATAAGTGATCTTAGAAGTAGAGATTCATGTAAACATCGTCTTGATACATAAAATCATACTGTAGCTAGCTGGTAAAATCACTTGCCATGGAACCCAGGAGAAATTTAAGCCCTATAGTCCCATACCATCTAGAAAGAGGCAAATTCTAGATGTTATTCGTTTGGTCTTTTTTAATGGGGGGGGGCAAAGGCAATGTCTTTGATTAATGACCCGAAGAAATTGAAGTTTTACCTCCTCGATGCATGTATACTGGTGTAGTAGCTGAATCAACTAATGACATTGTATTTACGACCCTTTGGCGACAGTTTATGCGAGTTGGGGATTTTTAGCGACGAAGGTCACTAAAGACAGAATTTGGCTTGAACTCTGTTGAAGCATCCGGACGGCAAAAGCACTCCCAATCCCACCGCAATGAATGAAAATCATCAAAAACCAAAAAAGACAACATGAAAACGATTATTTTGATCAGCAACCATTCCTGGCAATGTCGCCCCTACACTGATTACTATCTGTGTTTTCTTCATCTTTACCAAGCTGAAACTGAATGAGGAAAGGCAGATTTCTTCAGTAGGTAAAAAAAATACACTTAAAGGTTGCAAAACTCTCAAAACAAAATTGCACCTCCAGAGAGGAGAAAAGAAGACACATTCTTCCATGGAGTTTTTTTTCTCGATACAGAAGTGAAGAAACAAAAATCAACATCGAAATCTCCAAACTACATTCCCTAGAATAATTTCGTTGTACAAATGCCGGCAGCTCACTCTCGTGATTGCACTCGTAGTTTGCCAGATCACCAACAAGGCAATAAGCACCTTCCAAAATCTCAACAGCTACATTCCCTACAATAATTTCATTGTACAGATGCCGCCACCTCAATGAGTTATCGCTTATCTGAATGCAAGATGTTCAGTGCCGGCCTCTTCTACCCCTCCCCCTACTTCCTCCTCTTCTATTACCTCTAAACCCTGATCTGGCTGACTTCAGCCCTAATGACTGGATTCCCCTCCTCTTCTCACGCTGCATGTCTTTGTCCTCCCCATCCTCTTTGTACGTGGCTGAGCTTCGTGTAGTGAAGGAAATTTCACGAGATCCTCCTGGTCCAAACTTTATGTTATTTCGGGCAGAGGTCAGCAGATTATCTCCAAGAGCTGCAGCTCTCTCTCCCAGAGGAAGAGAGTCCTCATCTGCAAGAGATTCACGGTTCCAGAATGCCTCGGCATGCCTCTCATCCTTTACTTCATATAATCTAGAGATTTTAGTAAAAACAGAATCAGTAAAATAGAAGCAACAAATTCTTTTGAAAATTAGGTTATAGAACCCTAGCTTATTCATTTATCCTACAAGATTTCCTCTCAACCCATACACAAGCATGCATGTGCATGCATCCATACACAACTGTTCATGCAACCACAATGCTGAAAGAAGGTATTCCCTCTGAAGATCACAAGCACCATAACCACACAAAACAGAGGTTAAAGCTACCTTGGTTTCTTTTTTAATTTTCTATTTCCATTGCTGTGTTCATCTCCAGATGACTGAGATGCAGCCGAGTTATCAGAATCACTCAAGCTCTGATCTTCATCCTCTGTCAGAAGTTCAAAATGCTCCGCCACCAAAGAAGGTTGCTTCATGGAAGCCATGGGATGTAAAGCCAAATACTCGGTTGAATTCTCATCAATCTCAAAGTCCTGTACAAAAGTAATAGTGGAAAGGAGGATGTACAATGTCTGGTAAGAGCCTCGAAAGAACAAGAAACCAAAATGAAACGAGTGGCAAATAAACAGGCTGCTGTTATACAAGATACGACAGACTAAATAAATGACTTATAATTCTCAGGCAACATTGGGGTGGCATTTCTTTGAAGAAAGAAATTAGACTTTTGCCACAAATCAATTTCAAGCTATGAGAAATCAGTGGTTAAAAAGTAGATTGTTTTTCCTTGAGATCACCAAATTCTAGTGGTATTCGACAGTAAGTCCTTTTCAGAGCTTCATGAAGCTATGATTACTTGATAAACATTAGCCACTTTTATGCTATGAGTAGGTCACCATGAACACCAGAACAAATATCAACCATTAGAACTGCAAATTTGTAATAATACCTTATCTTCAAAAAGTGCTTTAAATCTCTCATCTTCAAAAATCTCAGGGCCAAGTCCTTTCTTTTTCCTTGATGCTTTCTTGGTCTCGTTTTTATCAGCCTCGATCTGTTCAATTTCAGCTTCTTTTTCAATGACACTGGCTGCAAGTTTACGGTTAACCTTCGGCAATTTTTTTGGAATCTGCAGGAACAATATATTGAGAGAATTTAATCAGGTAAAACTAGAAACAGCCCCATTGCATCCAATACCAACCCTGATAAATATGCCAGGCTTTAAACAAGTAAATTCATTTTCACTGGTTAACAATTTAGTTATCGATCACTCTGAAGTACACATGTTTGTGTGAGAAAGGGAGAGGGAGAATCCACATTCCAATATAAACTGTAAATGGACAAAAAGAAAATTCTATAAGCAAAACTACCCATTTCACTCATCCAGTCATCTTTAATGAAGGATCTACGGTGTCTAGCAGTATAGCCACTCATTGCATAAGCCAACATGCCAAATGGCATCATCACTAAATGTAGCAGTGTTACAATGTTGGTACCTCCTTTTATATGATCAATGAGTATTATCAATAATACATTTAAGTCGATATAAAAAAAAATGGAACATTTAAGTCAAGAAATTATCTACCTAGTCAAGAAGAGAATGCTAGGGAATAAAAGATAAACCAGCTTCACCATGTCATAACACAAGCAATCCCATCTTAGGAGAAACCAGAAAAATCAATTAGAAAATTTGCATGGAGGTCTAGGACAAAGCATGTGACTACCTTGAAGAATTCTTGAGGTTAGAGGTTGGAGACAGTCAAAGCAGACTAAATATTGCATGCAGGTCTAGGACAAAGCACACACAAGAGCTCATGCACATGTGCACACACAATAATGGGCAATAAAAAAAATAAAATCTCCTAACTGGGTGACGGGATGCCAGAGGTAAACAATAGAGAGAAGTTATTTGTTATTTAAGTTCTCACCGTAATCCGAGACACAAATTGTTCTTCCAATTTCTTCTGCGTCTGCTGCTCTCTGTAAGTTTCATATTCAAACGGTTCCGTGTATTGTTTTGCCTGCAAAAAAATATGCATGAGTAAATGACAAAATCATAAAAAAAAAAAAAAAGATTTAGTGGTTACAGCTTCACTAGTAGATGTCTCAATCATAGCTCAACTAAGCACAGATAGAGTTAACTCGAAAAAGCCTTTAGTTACAAAAGTAGACACCTCAAAAGATAGATGTTGTTGCCAATTGATCCCCTAGACTTTTAAAATTGGAAGTCATTAAAGAAAAAAATTACATCACTTGATTTTGGATAAAAATACAAAGCAGGAAAAAGAAACAGAGAGAGGCCAGCTCTTTTCTGAAATTTGCAAAGATGTCTGAAACTCTGACCTAATGCTTGTGCTTCCTTGTATTTCTTTGTTTTGGCACTCAAACTGTTATTCAGCGCTCGATATATAACGTTTGTCAATCACTAATGCATTTAACAATCAACTTTCCTAAAACAATGTTCCACATATAACACAAAAAGAGCACGTATGTAACCATATTCACCTTCTTATATAATTTATAATCAATAAAGAAACCATGCATAGAGGCTCTTAGAAGATTGGTGCCAATCAGACTTGTCAAGTTCAATTTCTCAAGATCTTCTTTTGTCAAAAATTTGAAATTATCATATATGGTTGTTTGCGCATCCTCCTCCATCTCTTCCTGAAGAAACAAAAAAACAGCATCAGCACTGTAACAGAAACATCCTAGTACCAAAGATCAATGAAAAATTAAAGCCACACCGTTAGATTTTCGATACTAGGCAACCACTTTGGAGCAGGTCCCAGAGAAGGTATAAAGTAAGATGGTATCTGGCTGCAGTCCAGTGCCAGGAACATTAAGCCGCTTTTACTGAAAACACATATATCATTTATTGTTCCAGCAGTAGGTTCAATGCTTGTCATGCCATCTCCCTGAACAGAATGAAAATACATCAATAAAAGCCAAAAGATTAGTAAGGAAATCACTTTCTCACTGTCAATTGAGGGAAACGTGGATCCAGTACGACGGTAGGAAATATTTTAACTGACTTCCAGAAGATATTCGCACTTTATTTGGACTATTTCAAGAATCATAAGTTGTGACTCCATACTTTTTTCATGCTGCATGCACCTCTCAACAACAATGAGACCATGAAGATGGTTTCTACTTTTTCTTGGGTGCATATATAAAATTTCAAATCTCCAACTTGCCACTATCATTCATCAGTATAGCCAGTAATTGATGTATCACAAACTTAGACACTTTTTAGCTTTTTTACTTTCGTTCTTTTGAGGAGACAAGTTCAGATTTGAATACAAGCAAGCTCATAGCACAGCAAGTTTTTTTTGTTCTTTTAACAAGTGAGAAGGGAAAAATTAAAAAGGTTGTAGAGACAAATGATGATCTTACAGAACATCATCCACTTGGAAAATAAAACCATGATGGCCAAGTTATCAGTTAAATTTAAGTCAAGCCTAGAAACAATCATGCCCACTTTCTCATGGGGTGAATAACAAAGCATCTTACTATTAATAAGTTTTTTCAACTTGATTAATTAAAAAGCTAGGAGAAAAGGTGGGTTAGTCTTCACCGTCTCAGGGTCCCATATTCTAACAACATGTTTATCTGTGGTAATAAGCTTCTGTCTTTCAGAATTAAGAGTACGATGCCACTTGATGTCCAATATTGCACTGCCATACCTGCATAATAATAACAGAGTTTCAAAGCTGCAATAGGCCAAAGAAAAAAGAAGGATAATAAATATTCAGAAACACATTAACCACAGAGTATGGAAGGCTTACATATGGTCCTTGACTCGCATGGGATGTGAAGATCTCAAGTCATAGAGCAGCACCTGCATAATGAACAGGATTATGACTGCTTTGTACAATAGAGTGATATCAAATGACATATTGAATCTGCAAATTGACTAAAAAAGCATGTATACATGAAAACATTTGCAACCATTGAAAGGAAATAGTGTTCATCTAAAGGAGATAGGGAACGCCTAAAGATATTTTTGCCAAATTTTTTTGAAAGATCATCTTTTTACTGTAAAATACGTACATATTATTAGAAAAGAAATATAAAAGGAAAGGGAAAAAAAAGAGCCACAACAAATACAAGGTATCCACCATGTCAACTTACAAGAAAAAGGTGATTGCTTGACTTGTGTCGGTCCAATAGGAGACTCAATTATGTAAAATATTAGAAAATATTTTATTTAATGCATTTCTACATTTCTTCCCTTAGTAAGATGTTATCTTTCAAATCATAGACCTGAAAGTATCGAATTCATTTCCTACGTCCTCAACAGAATGGTTATTTCTTACAGTTTATCTTATCTCACTTCATTGTCAGTCATCATTAGTAATTATGCGCAAGGTCTTTCAAGCATATCAGTCCACAAACACTGCCACCCCACCAAACCCTCAAAAGAAAAAAGAAGACCTGAATTCTGCTTGGTATCTTGCTGAAGATGCGTTAAGTTTTTACATCCTCCACCCTTTAAGTGCTGTTTGGAAAGCCCAGGTTTTAACACAGTGAATAAACTGCCAGCATGCATCAATTCATTTTCATTTGATTATTGACACTTGGTTCATCCTTGAGAGCCTTCCATTAATACTATAAATGGTACACAACATTCCTAGTATAATTCAAGAGACTACTCACCCGACTGAATCCTGCCCCCATATCTTTTGTAATGATTACCAAGCCCAAACCATAAATCCCTTTGAAACAGAATTTGAAAAAAGAAATAGATATATATTATTTATATTCATAACCAGGCCACCCATCCCTCCCAATACATCCCCACTTTCTTAAGGTAAAGTCAACAAGCACCAAAAAAATACAATGTCTGAGATCTATGTAAAACAGCATAAGGTTGAAAACATGAATTCATCACAAACTTCAGATGAAATCTCATGATTTGCTGTGAAAAGCATCATACCTTTCCACCACTGCTTCCAACAGCCATGGTGAAACCCCCATCTTCATCAAACTTTAATGCAGTGACCTCCTAAAAATTGAGACAAAACTAAGAGCATTGTCATGAAAATACAAGGATAGAAGAGATATGTAGTCCATGCAAAATTTGCACAGAAATGTACACTTCATGATAAATGCAAGTAAGAATTACAAGATAGTTTACTCATTTGCTATTCATCTATGTCAAAGAACCATCTCAACCCAATAGCTTAAGCTGTTAGGTGAGGTCCCAAGATATGATTTATTTTATTCTCTAACACACCTCCTCAAGTGAAAGCCCTTTGGGCTTGAAACTTACACAGGCTCATTTTACCTTGTGCTTAATTTTTATCAAATAAATGGGGATGGTGAGATTTGAACTCGTGACCACTTGGTCATCAAGGCTCTGATACCATGTCAAAGAACCATCTCAACCCAATAGCTTAAGCTGTTAGGTAAGGTCCCAAGATATGATTTATTTTATTCTCTAACAATCTAAAAGTGAAAAACGTATGAAAACAAATTCCTACTGCAAAATATCCACTACCATGTCCTTACTCCCTTCCCACCCCAGGACAACAAAATGAAGGATGGAGAGAGATCAAGAAAGTGGACAAAATGAAAGTACAAAACAAAATAAAGGCCCAAAGCTGACTCAAAAACCCTCCTAAGCCGCTATTGACTCAAAAAAACCCAAAGACCTAACCTGGTTTTGAAACAGATATCCAGTCTTATCAAGGCATGAGCTGCAGACTGGAACCAACATTTAACTCTCACATCTTTACAAATATGTATTCATAACAATTGCAAGAAAATCTTCTTTCCATCTTACCAATGAGAACCAAATTAATAGAAATCGATTTCAAATACATGAATAAAGAGAAAGAGTTACCTCATTAATATCACCACCATGTTCAACAGCATTAATTCTACCAATTGAAGATTTTGTTCTCATGTCAAAACATTCGACAGCACCATCATCACCACCACAAGCAACAAGTCCATGAAGCTTGCTGAAATTGAAGATAAAGCCACCTCAGTCTTGGTTAAGCAAAGGTTTACAGGCAAAAATATCACACATAGAACTTTTGTTTAAAATTCCAATAAGATTCACCACCAACCTCCGACAAACTACATTTAGACCTGGTGATTGTGTTCTGAGGGGGGAGAGAAATTGCCCCTGTGAATAAGAGAAGTTAATAATTTCAGCACCAATAAACATGAAGAACAAGTTATGTAGTAAATTGTTGACAAGATGCTTCGCATAAGTGCCACCACATACACAAACAGAAAGAGGTACAAGTGGTTGATAAAATTCCAGGACTAACACTAGGTTAGAAATACACAAGGATATGCAATCTAGAATGAATTTGAAAGGAGGATGAACCCCGCACAGCCCCTCTCTCTTCAAGATTGTGGCAGATATATGCAAACAATTCCTTGACAGAAAAAAAAAGTCTTCAGTAATTATTAGATCCTCCACAAGTTTCTTCATTTTTTCAACACACACATATTTTCTTGATCAGTTAATTTTGGGGGGCTCAATTGATCCATGTTTGGTTTTCTAATTTATTTTCCATGCTGAGTAAACATGATAATGACTTGTGGATGATACAGCCAATTTTCTTATTTCTTTTGACCATCCTTTCCATCTCTTGGAAACGCATAGACAAATACCTTCACAAGCAAACTACGAGAAAAGGGTGATACATGAATCCCAACTTGTTCGGGATTGAAACTTCTTTGGATTGACATGGATATAAACAAGATGCTCTCACAACATAACAAGATCTTAGTTTCCGCATCAAAAAAAAATATATAACGGTTCATATGCGTAAACAGAACAGAAAAAAAGGTTTCCAACTAAGAATAAAAGCTTAAGGTGAAAATCACTTTAAAAAGTGGCAATTTTCATTTAACATTGAAAGATGCAAATTAATCAATTGAATACCTTTTCTAAATTAATCCGATATAAATCTGAAGATGAGGCAGCACAGAGCAAGTCACAAGACCAACAATCATACGCCATATCCCTTCCCATTCTGTAAAACACAGACATACAAGTGTAAAGGTAACTCACAATACATAGATCCAATGAGAAATTGTATAATGCAGCCAAGTGAGTGCATTGTGTATTCAAAGCACAATAGCAACTCAACCCATCAGATACCAAGAAACAACAAAAAGGAAGAGAATTACAGAAAAGAGAGTTTGCTATGTTCAGTTTGAGAGATGCTTAATCAGGGAATATTGGCGCAGGCACTATTTAACCAATCCTTTGAGAAGAGATGACACATAGAAAAGAGGTGACCCATTCCAAGGAAAGAACTCAAGAAGAGCAACTGGATATCAAATTAAGGCTCAAAAAAATGAACTGAAAAGTAGAGTTACTAATCTGTAATCAATTGAATAAAAGTGGTTTTCCTAGACCTGGCATTATGATTCCTAAATAAATGTTCAACTGTCATATCAAAGAACCCATTGAGAAAGCATATGAATTAGATAAGGGAGGCTTAACGCCGACTTATCCACTGTTTTCAGTTAACAAATGTTGCACTGATAGATTGATGGTTGACTGACTCTCCTTTTTGTGATCTTACTTCTATTCTTTTCACAATTGATACATCTTTTATTTAAAAAGGAAGAGACTTAAGCACTGCAGGGGACTCATGCCGACAACACACTTGCCCTTATTTGCCTTGTTGTTTCTTTCACTTCCTGCGAACAGAGCCAGCCTCTTGTATCTTGTCGCTTGAGTGAACTCTTCTCATCTAAAAGCATAAATTACTCCAACCTAAAGTTACATACTGCAACCAATGCGTAGTACAAAATTAATCCACAAGGTTTGGGGGTAAGAGTCAAACAATGAATTCAACATTATCCTAGTTGGATCTTCACCTGTATTTCCCTCTATGATCTCCCGTGGCACTCATGTACAAACCATGAATAACTTATTCACTAAAACATTGGGCATTACCCAAGAATCACATAACCTTCGATCTAGTCTCAGTAGAGAATTTCAGGTTAATTCTTTCATCAAAACAAGCTTTCTAAGTTCTCGAAAGCTTCAGTGTGTTTCAAATTCTTCAAGATTATTTCATCACCATGCAATGAGCAAAAATGTTTGGTACTTTTAATTGATTGTGAATCACCTAAAATCAGACTCCAACTTTTGGCAGAGCTTAGAAAACTCTTTCCTCTTTCAGTTTCACATCAAACAGAAGTCCTCGGTATGCTGTCAGCAACAATGATAAGTTTGTTCCGCACTTCTCATCATGGTTCATAGAAATCAACTAAGCAATACACAAATCAGAATAGATGCCAATAAAGGCTAAATCAACTACTTGCCTCCTGACCTCGAAACCCCTCTACCTCTAGGCATCATATTGGACCAACCATTAAATAAGCACAACATGAAACATAAGCACAAATACTGATAAAGCATTGATCTAAACCTTGGAATTCGCAAAGTGTAGTGTTTCCCATATTTCGCATGCAGGCAAACAGAACGATCAGCACATAAAAATGCAAGCTTCGAATAGTCATTATCCAATATCTGCACAAAAAATGAAAAAATTATTGCCTCACTAGTGCACTAGAAATCATGGTAAAACTCTGATGCCCCCTCCCCTCCTCTTAAATCTTGCAAAACGGCCACAAAGTGAAGATCATGACAGTTGCCAATGCAATCGAGAGTAAAATACATACAAAATATTTTCATAAAACAGTATAATAAAACTTCAGAAAACCTGAAAATCAATTATCTCAGAATCAAAGTGTCTTTCAAACTTCAATGCGAACTCTCTTAACTCGTACACTTTGATTTGTGGTGGGTGTATTCCTGCATTTTAGTTAAATAATTAGCAAACCATGTTGCAGATACAACCACTACCCCTCAAAAAAATTCTCATACAAAACAAAACTAAAAAGCTAAAAGATCATTTACCTGATGCAATAAGAAATTCTCCATCTGGGGTCACCTTAATTCTACTCGTAGCGGTTGGAAATGTTAAATCCTGAACCAACTCTATCTTTTGCTGATAATCTTACAAACAAAACAAAAAACTCAGCATCGAAAAACACTTGTCATCAATAATGTGCCAATATCATAAAAATAATCTCACTGCCCCAGTTTATTCAATTTTCAAGCAGTTAGGAAAACAAAATCAATGTCCTCTTCTGTTTTCGAATCTGAAACAGCATAAATTGTAAACTAATTAAAAAAAATTATTCACTCTGCTGCATAAACCCTTAATCTTCATTGTAAATCAATAATAGAACTTAGGGTTTAAGCTAGGGTTTAACATATACAATGCAAAACTTATACTTGAAAGCTAATAAATAACAACAATTCAAAGCAAAAAAAGAAAACAAAAAAAAAGTACTTTTATCTTTGCGAGAAGGACGTTGCTTTTTGGAGCCAACCCAAGAAGCAGGATTACGTTGCTGTGAAGAAACCATGTATATCTTCACTCCATTTATCGACGTTGATTTCAATCCGCTACCTTTCGTTGCCATTTTTGCTCTTCTCTTAGCTTTTGCTTTTGGGGCTAAACCAGTACTGCGAAATCAAACAGTTTTTGCTTAATTATGTGTTTTTCTACTTTAGCTTTAGTTTTAAGCAACTTTTTGAGGCGGTGACGGCGGCTAGCAAGCACTGCTTTCTTGAATGAAGATGGTGGTTGCTGCTGCTGGTGGCTTGCAGGTTTTTTAGGTTCTTGCCGTGGTGAGAGTCGGTTTTTAAAATATAGGGATGTTTGGTTTTGTTGACGTAGGTGTTTTGTCAATAGTTTATAAACTCGCCTGTGGTCGACCCGGTTTAAAACCTAGATTTTAGATTTTGACCGAATCATATGATTGATTCTAATTTTTATTAAAAAATTATATATTTTAAAAAAATCAATAAATTATAACTGAATTTTTAACCAAATATTATCCAAGTTTTTAACAAATTACCTAAATTTTTTCTTTTCTTTACTTTTTTTCTTTTTTTTACTCAGCATATTCCAATCCTAGATAAAGATTTTTTCTGGTTTCTACTCTAAATCAACCTATCAAGCTAAATCGATTTTTAAAACTATAGTTTAATGCTGGGTAAATTGTAAAGTACAAAGTAGCCCTAGGTCGAGTTTGGTTAAAGATAATATAAAAAATCTAAAAATAAGTCTATTTATCATAAAGTTTTAAAATAAATTTATAATTTTTTAAAATAAAAATGATAAAAAATATATATTTTGTCTTTATCTTATTAGTGTTTTAGGCATAGTTTTTAAAC
>Ga0325402_1003234_pt1 | contig 14633 bp, 8 predicted proteins | sample PopdelMetagenome_22_FD_207212 | JGI IMG/M metagenome (GOLD analysis project Ga0325402, IMG submission 207212) | Populus deltoides microbial communities from Bellville, Georgia, United States - Xylem-PdKOR-R3 | ecosystem: Host-associated > Plants > Phyllosphere > Stem > Wood/Secondary xylem... | reverse complement strand
CGCTGAAAATCTATCGTTTTCCATGTTAATTACTGTCACAGAAAGCTCTGACTTGGTCAAGTCCAGTGCCTTCAGAAATTACAAGTAGAAGTCAAGTTAGAACTAGCAGCCATCGAAGACGATTATATATCCAATGGCCCAGATATTAATTGCCCATTTAAAATCAATATTGCTATTATTCAAAATAGAATATCAATATATTCCCGAGAAAATTATTTAGATTTTTAGTATCATAAAAAATATTTTTTATATTCAAATTTAAAAATAAATACTTACTTATCTTTTTATTAACATTTACCATGAGTGGAAGTCTATCATTTTATGATTATCACCGTGATAACCATTTTATTATTAAAGTAATTATTATTATAGTCATTACTAATATTATAATTATAATTATAATTATAATTATAATTATAATTATCTTTTCATCAACATTTACCATTAATTAATACAAGTCTATCATTCTATGACGACCAACATCGTAACCATTTTATTATTAAAGTTATTATTATTATTATTATTATTAAAACAATCATTCATTTCTCCCATAACTATTATTATCAACATCAACATTATTAAATGCTTACATTGTAGTCATAACTAATATTATAGTTATAATTGTCATTATTACCACCATTATTATTATCTTATTATAAATATTGCAACTTTTCTTATTTTATTTTTGTTATTCAAAAATCATGAATATATATATATATATATATATATATATATATATATATATATCCAAATAATAAAAATTAACTTATTTTTAAAAAAACAAAATTCATAAAAAATGTTTTTTGCAAAACAAATATCTTTATACTAAACAAACTCCCCCTCAAACACAAGTTGGCTTTGAGTATATATTAAATTTTGTTGGAAATTGGAAAGACTAATTTCTTCATTTTTGTTCTTTTTTTTTTATAGGGGGCTAATTTTATTTTATTTTAAGCATTAATTACTTGTCATATTGGTGGGATTTTTTTTCAAAGTAGTAGTCAAGATTTATTTTTTTTAATTTAAATGATGTTTGTATATATTTTTTTAGAGAGGTTTTTCCCAAATAATAAGTTGTTGAAGCATGAGTGCTCGGATCTGTATATGTGTCTGACATCGACACCCTATACCGAGTCTGAGGTCTGAGTAATATACAATTGGTCTAATTCCATGCCATATGACGTTTCGAAAAGGGAGTCGGTGTGGCGTAAAGATATCATTAGAAAAATTGTTGTTCAAAACGTTGCTTTGAATCATTTCAACGTTCCCAAATAATTTATTTTTTCCTACAAGTTATTCATAAAAAATAACTCTGAAATTACAATTCAAAGTTAGAAGTTAATGTTTTACAAGTCATGTAAAATTAACTCTTAATCTGCAAAATCAAGAGATTAATCCATAATTAATCCCATCGAATGACGCTTCCTAAGCAGACTTTTCACATGCAGCAAACAAAACTTTAATTTATTTCGCAATCCAAAATCCTTCATTACTTGTAAGAAATTGGTGGACAAGAAATTATAAATAATAATATTTATCTACCTATATTAAATAACCCTTCATTACTCGGGCAACATAAATATTGAGAAACTATTCGTCTAACACAACAATCATTAAAAAAAAAAAATTAGTTTGTCAAGCGCCACAATCATTGAGAAATGGTTCACATTCAAATTCCAAAAGCACCAACCATTGAGAGAAATAGTTCATGCATCAAATCCTATACAAAAGCATCCTATACAAAAGCAAGCATCCGTTGTGAAAGGGTTAACACCAAACACTTTGAAAAATTCTAATCACCAAAGCAATTTATGAGGAACTTCGAGTCAAGATGATCAACCTACATTCAAGTTCCAAAATAATGTTTCAAACAAATCTTGAAAAATACAAAAATCCAATTAAAAAAAAAAACCAGAACATAGATCTTGATTTGAAAACTAAGAAGTCTAAATGTATGGAAAATACTTACTTTTGCTAAAATTTAATACTATTAATATGGTGGTTAATTATTAATTTGATGGCTAACTATGAATTTTATGGCTAGATAAAATATAAATAATAACATCATAATCTGAACATATGGTCTGTATGAAAGTTGTAGATAATTGTCTCATCTTTCCAACCTAAAACGAATGGGCTTATTTGCACTTTTAGAACTTCAGATATAGGTTAAACAACTAACAGTATTTGGATTGGAGGACAAATTCATATTTCTCTTTTGTTGTTAAGATTTGAACTTAAAAATGACAATGTTGAGTCTTGGGCTTTTCATGAATATTTTAGGTTTACATCTTAGCTTTTTATCAAGTTAAACCACACTTGAGTTGGAGGTTGTTAGATTCAGTTATAACCTAAAAACCAAATGATGTTCCAGTTCAAACATCAATCAGTCCAAGTAGGATTGCATGGTTATGATAGTTTATGGTGATCCTCTTAATCATGTGGCGATACAGCTTTGGGGTATGACACCCCCCTTTACTCGTCTCAGCCCTAAGATTGAAGTTTTTTTTCCTTTAAATGCTCATGTTTCTTTTATTTCTGTTATTTTGTTACTTCTGGTAGATATTCTTTATCTTTTATCTTGTTTTCGTATCATTAAGGCTGTACTGTTGAATCTTCATCTAGTGCTCTGCCTTCTTCCTTATCGAATTCATTTGGATAGTTCTCTGCATATCTGCATTGCTTTTAACTTCCGAACAATAAGTATGATTTCAGCTGCATCAATTATTTTCTTACTCCGATTTTCGCCTACTACCAAATCAATTATTGTTACCTCTAAATGATGTTCTTTGATTTCAGTTTCTTCTAATGTAATGAAGTCTTTGTGACTATGAACTTCTAATATAAATTCAAAAGCCTCTTTGCTTGTTATATATTCTGGAGTCTGTAATTTGGAGGCATTATATGAGCTTTTGCTTTCTTCTACTTGGATTTCATTTAGACTATCCTTTTGTACGTCTGTATTGAGTTCAACCCTAAATCCCGAGTTTTCATGCTCATTTATTTCATCTTTATGCAAACATGTATCTCCCGTTATATTTGGTGGAGATCGATTTTATGGATCGGTTGGTATTTCCCCTTGCACGCAATCTTTAATATTCCTAATAATCATTTCAGTCCCACAATTCTTTTTCTTAGAATGAAATGCCATTACTAGTGTCTAATTTTGCTCTTCTAATTTCTCTTCCGGGACAATTTGACTTGAAGTACTCTCATATATTTTATAGTTCTTCAAACCTTGAGAATTAGTCATGGATACTAATTTTGGACCGTTCTTGATTTCTTCTTTGGTTTCATCAGGAGTTCCACATTCTTCTTGTAGTACCTTCTTTGGACTCTGATTTTGTATATCTTTATTGGATTGAAGCTTTAATTGGGAGATGTCACGTTCCCTATAATCATCATTTTGCAAAGACACATCTTTTGTTTTTCTCAAATAATCTTCCAGCAACTCCACATCCTTTATTTTTCTTCCCTTCTTTCAATTGTTGTTGAAATTCCTTGCTCTTCTTTTATATGACTTCTGGAGAATTCTAGTCAATAACAACTTCATTTATTGTTGCTTCAACACCTAGAGATTCAACTATTTCTGAGGATTTCTCATTTTCCTCTTTTAATTTTGCTTATGATTAGCTCTTCAATACCATGATCTTTGGATTCATAAATTACATCTGAAGCCTTTTCATTTTCCTGGCATCATCTGCATCTATGTTTTCTTTGGCTACTTACTCCCTCGTTATGTTTTCACGATCATTAATTGGAATTTGAGATGTCAAGTTTAAGTAAGGTATCTTAAGTCCCATGTTATTTTTTTTCCTTGTTGAACATGTTTTGCTTCAATTTTAAGAGAAACACTATCATTTGAGGTAATATTAGAAACCCTATAACAACTTTTCATCCGGTTAAGCTTCTTCCAAGTTGGTTTTTGTTATCTTTACAAAAATTATTGTCTTGATCTTGTCACAACAACTATGTTCCTCCTTTATAGTCTTTATCATTTCATCTGACTCTTTAGCTGTTATGGTGGTTGAGAGAACTACATGTGTCTTATCATCTTCATCGTTTATTGCTTTTGCAAGCGACATCTCCTCCATGATTGATACCTCTTGAAAGTTTGAGCTCATAATTGTTGTTTTTTCATTAGACTCTATTACTTCATGACATTCCCCAAGTATAAGGTTGGATTCTTTTACCTGATGCTAATAAATAAATAAAATGTATGAGGATATGCTTTGATTTAGGAAGAGATATGATTTGAGATAAGTTGTTTTAGAAAATTTGATTTAAGAGAAATTTGAGGATGTGTTGTTTAATTTTGAGAGATATGAATTAAGAAAAGTTTCGCAAGAGTTATTTGTTTTATTGGATATATCAGAGTGCACAACAAAAGCATGGTGGTATTTATTAATTTTTGAAGTGGACTTTAAATGATAGTTCAAGAAATGAAATTTTAGATATAAGTTTTGAATAATTTGTTTGATCATGATGGTAAGACTTCAGTTCTTAAATTTTAAATTCGAAGATGAATTTTGTTTAACGGGGAAAGTGTTGTAAGACCTAAACTTTTGGGTCAAACCCAAGCCCAAGTCAGCCCAAACCCAACCTAAGTTAACCTAGGTATATAAGAAAAGGTTGCAAGAGAATTACTGTTCTCTCTTCTAAGGATTTCAGTTTTTGATCTTGAGTTTTTGGTTCAAGAAAGGTGGAAGTAGCAAGTAAGTGATTCTCTTTCATATTACTTTCGATTATAGTTTGTTTATGGAATGATTAAAGAAGAGATTGGGGTTTATAAGGATTGGAGGTTTATATTGTTAAGATTGTTTTATAATTATTAAGGGTTTAATGTTAGGTTTATATTCTGTAAAATCTAGACAGAATGGTCTTGAGGTTGAAGATGACCAAATTTTATTTTAGTCCTTGATTTATGAAAATTACAGTTTAGTCCCTAAACTTTGGGAAAATTATAATTTGACCCCTAAATGTATTTTGAGATTCTGGACAGTGTTATTATAAGATTAAGGATGATGAATCTCAGTTTGATAATTGATTTAGAATATTTTCAGTTTGGTCCCTCAATTTTAGGAATTTACATTTTAGTCCCTGAACTTTATGAAAATTACAATTCGATCCCTGGTTCATTCTAGACAGAATTGAGGATGGTTTGTGGGTGAAATTTCAGTATGGTTATGTATTTACAGTTTGGTCCAGTTTTGGTAAAATTACGTTATGGTCACTGTTTTGGATAATTGTTGTTTTAGCCCCTAAACGTGGTTTTCTTTGAGTTTCTTTTGAGTATATTTTGCATATTTATTGTAGGTTCTCCTAACGATCCTCAATAAGTTTTTCGGGTCTTTCATCTGATATTCCTTTTAATCTATATTCTTCCGGGTGAGTGGGATAATCTTTAATATGCATATAATATAAATAAATATGTATGTTGATTATACGATGAGTACAACTAGTAAATTTCTTGAATATTTATATATATTGCTTTATTTTCCGAGTACTCATTTATTCTTGAATTTGCAATCGCAATCTATCAAACTAAATTCTATTTGATATGATATATATTTCTTTGATGATTCTATGAATATCTATTATTCCTTGATATGGGACTTGTTAGCAACTCCATGCTAATGAAGAGTAGTTAGCCTATGTGCACATAGTATTCTGTATACCTAGCTGGTGAGAGAGGCATCAGCCTGTGGCGACTGATCATCCCATAGTGGTCACCTTCGGGTGTCATCTGATCTCTGACATGTATTCCGCTACGTTATGATAATATGTTTAGTATATATATGTATATCATGATAAATCATCTTGCAAACTATTAATATTATAAATATCTAAAATGTATATTAAATATTATTCCCTCACTGAGTTGGTTGAACTCACCCCTCATTCTTAATATTATTTCATGTTCTTAGTTTCTGATAGCAGGTGAACTCTGTTGAGTTGGTCAGTATGCCTTGCTTGTTTTGCGAGGCTTTCCTTTTAATTTTGATTCGATGTTTTAGACGCTCCACTATTACCTTGTTTTAATTAAGTTTGGATTTTGACAATGTAATGAGTATTATGGATTATTGTTTTTGTTTTAATTACTGATGAGGAGTTTTAAACTATCTTTTGGTTTCATCAATTTTGAATAATACAATATTTCTGAAGATTATGAAATGCTGCATATTTTTGAATAAATTGTTCTTTTGATATGTCCGTTTTGAGGCTTAGCGTAGGTGGGGTGTCCTTTTGACACCGCTCCTGCGTTGCTAGTCACGGACCCAGGATTCGGGTCGTGACAGATACTATGACAAACTTTTGTACTGTATGATCATACCAAGTAGATCAATCTATATATATAATGTAGTAAAAAATAATATAAATTGTCATATAAGTACATAATTGTATTGTTTCTTTAAGTAGGGTATTAACGTTTCAAAGAATTTTAATGTATAGATATTGATGTAAAATTTATTGGATTGATTGAATGGCCTGAGGCCATTACTTGGATATAATTTGTTACGGGTAGGATTCATAATCTTCAATGATTGTTATATAGGTTATTAAAAGAAGAGAAATAAAAAATTTAGTGACTTGGACAGAAGGAACTCTATCGAAATTTCATTAGGAATCTAATGTGACAATTTTAATGGAAAGGTTTCAATATTTATATGAATGGTGTTACTGGGAGTAGATATGCAAGTTATAAAAAAATTACCTTATTTACATGATTTCAAGGCTTAAAATATCATTAGAACGTTGAGAATTTTACGAGGCGTTATACACAAACTATATTATACTTCCAAAATATTTCAATTTCTCCATCAAGAATTAAACCTCCCCTTCTCTATTTTGATTTGTTATGCCACTTTCGCACGTGATAGCGACGATGTATGGCTGAGCTCGCTGAAAAATATGGGTGTGTGTCTCCATAAGAGGCGTGTTATTGGGAAGGAAATTTTTTTGAGTTTAATCATAAAATTATGATTAACGTTCAGGAGCTACCACTTAGTATTATGATTACTAGGAATCTATGGTCTGCAAGAGTCTGAGTAATGGACTGATTGTGCAAAGGAAATATGCATCACCCACAGTGCACCCTACTTAAAGTAAGTTGCATTGTTATTTGATTGTTTTTTTTTCAAGTCAAGTTTCTATTCATTGATCTTGTCCAAGGTCTAAGGTAGATCTCCTTTCATGAGAGAGTCTCTACCTCATCGGGTTTAATCCTAACAATTCTAAAGTTTAAATTTTAGCATCGTATTTATTTTACACTTTGTATCTTTAATACCCGATAGTGTACTTTATTGTGTAGTTTTACACCCCCCAAGTATTAAAAGTCTACTTCTGAACCCTAATATAAAATGAACAAAATGATTGGTGAAGGATTTTTGACATTTTAGCTAAATCCTAACGGATAATCATAAACTGCAAATCATATCTATTTTTGGATTTTTTAAAACATGAGAAAGATGCAATTTTTTTCTTTTTTTAATGAAAATATGCTTGGAAAACTTTTTAAGATTTGGTCGTATGCATGAAAAAAATATATTTTGTTTTTTGAAAGGGGAAATTAATTTAAAAGTGTTGAGATTTTTTTTTGAAAATTTTCGGAGATAACTGAGTATTTTAATATCGAATCTATATCTTACAGTGTAAAAATATAACCCAATATTAAACAAAATTGATAGAATAACACTCGAGAAAATCAGAATTATTTTGAAATTCCCTTTTGGGATTTTTTTGTTTCTTTAATATATAATATTATAATATATTATTATATGATCATAATTAAATATATTATAAAATATATGGGTTGGGCTGACTAGCGGTCCAACAGATCTAAGCTTCTCCTTTTCTTTTTCTTTTTTTTTTGGGTTGAACCCGGCCTAGCCACTTGAGGTGGGCTAGAACGGGTCCAGCCCAGGCTTGGGGGTAATTATTCCCCTTAGTGCCCTGCATGCATAAAAAATTATCGTTCTACATGCAGGAAAATAAAGGGAAGGGGGGAGGTGAACTAGAGGAAAAAAAGACAGATGGGTTACCTGGCGTAAGAAGTTGCTGGTGACCTGGTAGCGGAGCTGGTGGAGAGAACGGTGGGTGGAGACGCCAACATCAGTTGAAGGAGAAGGGAGAAGGAGAGAAAAGAGAAGAGGGAACTTGCGGTAGAGGAGCTGCTGGCGCTGTGGAGGAAGAAGGAGAAACAGTCAATGGAGAGGAGGAAAGTGTGACGATGCTAATGAAGGGAAAGGTTGGTGGCGGCTAAAGGCCATTATGGAGAGAGAAAAAGGAAAGAAAGTTCATAGTGGCAGAAAGGAAATGAAGGGGAAAGGTTGACTTTCTCTCAACTTTGGACTTCAAAATCCCCCCCTTAGAACATGAAATCCTCATCTATTTATAGGGGTTGGAAGAGGAACGTTTGGTCTCCACTAATGCCAAATCTTGACCCTTGGTTCGACCCAAAAAGATCCCAACTGTTGGCTCAAAATAGTCATTATGGGCTATCAGGTTTGTTGCAGGAAAAAGGCTGGTCGGGTTGGCCACTTTGAAGCAGTGCCACCGCCTCTGTGGTGTTAGTCAGCCAGAACTGACCACACTTGAGTGGAGTCAGATGTCAAATGATCATTTTAGCGTAAGTTTTGTCCAATTTGATGAAGAAACGAAGCATCAAATGCCTTGAGAAGTAGGCCACTCAACTAGCTTTTCTGAAGAAGAAGATGAACAATCGCAACAAAACGGCTTCGTTTTAGCCAATTGTGCTTTAGTCCTTTGATTTATGATTTATTCCTAATTGCACCCCTGATTGGCTTAAAACTTTCAACTTTGTGCAATTGTACCTCTGACAAACTTCAATTTAAGCTTTGGACTTCAATGCCTTTTTTATCTTGGTTATTGGTTTTGGATTTATGCAATTTTATCCTTAATTGACCATCAAACTTTTAAATTTCTTCAATTTCACTCCTAATTTCAGCCATTTGGGTTCTCAGAGTTCGACATCTTTTGCAAAATGGTCATTGGGATGAGTTTTATTCCTAGACTTAATAGGCAACAAGATTATTTTAAAGAATAAATGTGATAATAAAGACAAAAAAATGTTTGACAAAGAAGGATATCAAAGGGATTTATGACAAGGCTATGTAAGAATGAAATTTGGGATGCCATGTCATCAAGAAATAAGAACTACAATAGTAGAAAGAAATCTTAGGGCAAATAAAGCCGCTATATGAGATAAAAAGTAAAAAAAAAAAATCATGATGGAAAAGCACAAGAAGTCTCAAAACCAGGTCGCTTACTCAGAAACCAAAATCAAGCAAATAATTGAGCCTAATATCATGATGATTAGAAGTGAGAATCGAGACAATAGCCTAAGATGACAAGAGAAAGTTGGTATATTTCATGGAAGACTGTTTTTATTTATTTATTTTAAGGGTAGTCATCTCTAGATGAGATTGTTATTTTATTTTTAGAATAGTTGTCTCTTGATGAGACTGTTTAATTTGTTTTAAAGGTAGTTATCTTTCGTCAGAGCTTTTTTTTTCTTTTCATTTTAAGGGTAGTTATCTTTTATGAGACTATTTATTTTGTTTTGAAGGTAGTCATCTCTTAATAACACTATTTATTTATTTAGTTTATTTTAAGGGTAATCATCTCTTAATGAGACTGTGTAGTTGTTTTTTTTTGTTTGAGTTACGGGTAATCGCCTCTCAATAAGGTTGTTTCTTTTAATGTTGAGCAAAACTCGCTTTCTTTTCAATACAAAATTATTATACAAAGTTAAAGAAAAATAAAATCTTCAATGTTTTTGTGTTGTAAGTATTGTAAAGAATGAGCAAATATTATAACTCATTTTTTATCACCTAATTTTTAAAAGATGTTTTCAAAAATAAAAATAATGAGTGAAATGATAAGCAAACAAGGAAAGTGGGTGAGATAAGAAGATAAGAAAATAGAGGGATAAGGAGGGATAAGGAGATAGGAAGATAAAAAGATTAGAAGTTAGGGATAGGAGGAGATAAGAAGGGATAAAAATATAAATAGAGAAGAGAATGAGTTATAAATAGACCATACAATTGAAGAAAAGAAATCAGAGAAAACCAAAGAGAAAATGAAGCAAAAAAAAAAAAAAACAAGCACTCCTAAAAAAAATAAAAAAGAAGGAAAAACAAAAGAAAACAAGCCTATCTCTTTAGCAAAAAATACAACAATTTTTTTTCCCTTCCTTTATCCCTGCAAGAATCCACTAACATAACTCATATAAACACATTGTAACCAACCTTCTACCATCATAGCTTCAGTCAACCACCCTTCTAATCAAAATCAGCTCACCATCAAAACGCCACCCAAACCACCATGAACTAGACCAAAAACAACCTCTCACCACCACTATTACACACCATTTCTTATAATATTATACTTACCAACCCGATCACTATAAAATGAAGCTACCACTTATGAATCATCGTAGCATAGCCATTCTCTCTAACTGATTATCCACACTCGAAATCTGAAAAACCCAAAAATCCCAACAAACATGTAACACTCCTTCCACTACAACACCGAATCCTTTTCCGACCTGAAATCTCAGTCGCAAATCAGATCCATTCTCACACTTCTAATCACCTAGAAAGACTGAGTTATTTTTGCTAGTTTTCTAAGTTTTGTGACAGCACGTGATGCACATGCGCCACACTCTAGACAAGCAGTCCACCAGCAATACCCAATCTAATTTTATCAACTTTTGGTCAACTCTAACAAGTCTTAAAGTTGTTTTTGAACCCCAAATAATTTTTTTCTTATTTTGGATAATTTTTAATATATTATCATTTTTTATATTATGATGAATATTCAAAGTATTTGGGTCTACATCGACCTTGGAGGTATGTAGCCATCAAGAATTTATTTTTTTGACGTATAATAAGGTTAGAATTAATACCCCACAATGGGAGAGAGGGTATTAATTGAAATTTAAATAAAAAATTAATGCAAAGTAAAAAATACATTAAAATAAAGAGGGTCCTTGTATAGGAGTAGTTGTGGCTAAATATTGTATTTAACAAGCACAAGCTTATCATCAAATGTCTCTTCTAATAAAGACTGTCTGGCTGTGAAACTTTTCCAATATATGTTTTTTATTTGCATTCACACCTTTTGGAATGAGTCACCAAACCAAGTTTTTTTTAGGTGAAGGAAGTATGATTGTTTATCAATAGTTAAACCTGATTGGGAGATGTTTCAACTTATATTCCTATTAATGTAATATCCATTACAGGTAAGAACTTTAAAAAATAAAATAGCAAGTACGAAAATGAGTAATAACCCTTAATAAAGATTGTGTCACAACTCTATAATTAATTCATATATCAGGTGGTCTTGAAAGTCTAGTTGTTAGGTCTAGCTTTGAGTGACTGATCTATAAGGGCTTTAAGATAAAAGAGAAGGGGTGAAGTTATAGGTTATGTTTGTAAGCCATATTTCTAAATTGTTGATCCTAAGTTCCCATGATTGCCTTCCTTTTCCTGCTGATTCTAAGAGATGGAAGGGGCTCAATTCAAGCTACTCATTCAATCTGACTCGACATTTCACCAAGGAGCCTCAAAACTATGAATCATAAAGCTGTAATGAAATATACAATCAACCAACATTTATTAAATTTGACAAAGATTCAAAAGAAACTCCAAATATTTGATGTCTTTCTCTTTGAATGAGATCTCAATTCAAAAGATGGTTTCATTAAATATCTAATAACTAGAGTCCTTTTTTTCAATCCAGTCTTCCACCACTATGAAACCTAGTTAGATTCAAGCATGATACACTTTTTAGTTATTGGAAGAACTCAAGTACTCTCTTTCAGATCGAGTAAGAGACCTTTTTCTTTTTAGAAGATACATGAGTGAAACAATCAACATATTGATATAGGAAGACCCATATGATTCTTTCAATATGTCATTTATAGGTCCAATGAAATTCATAGGATTAGGAAGAAGCCTTGAAAAATAGATATTTTCTTTCAACCATCTTTTAATTGTGAATATGATATAAAAGGACTATTACTATAAATATAATTGATTAGTCAAAGAGATATTTAATAACTAAAATAAATATCTCAGTTTTTTGAGATCTTCTGTTCTTCAAATGGAAGGAACAAAGATGAAATTAGATTGGTTCTCTAAATGTCTTTCTAGATATTTTTGTTATTCACGAAAGATGTGAAGAAGATGAATAAGCATATGCTTTTGAAAGAAATTAAAGAATTTATTGAGAGTCCTACAAGGTTCATTAATTTCTTTCCTCTAACAAATGGTCAAAACTTCATCTTAGTTTGAATCTTACTAAGAGATTCACTAGATATAATAAATTATTGAAGAAATAGCAAGATGTTTCTTTAGTCCCTTCCAAATGATCGAAAAAAAGAAAGAAATAATCAATATATTTAAAGTAATTACATATTTACAAAATACCATCTTAATTCATCCCATTCATCAAATTAGGGATGTGATATGGTTTTGAAGGATGAACTGGATGTGGAGAGTTCCAATAATATTTCTTTCTTGAATATTTTTATTTATTTATTTCATATATATATATATATATTTCATAATCAAAACAGGGGATACATGTTCCACCATGATTCTAAATTAGAAGAGAGAATAACAAATAACAAATCTATTTCTTCTACTAATAACCTAGCCAAATCTTGTATATCATAAGATTTGAGACTCTTTTCAAATCTTATTTCATCTTGACCAAGGATTTCCTAGTCATACTATTTGAAAATAGATAAAATATTTTCTCTTCACCTAAGCTGATGAATCATTTCTTGATCACTAAAATATCTTCATATAGTTCATGCTACACCTAATGTCTACTCTTTTGTTATCTCGATTAAGGTAATATGTAACAGTATCAAAACATAATATTTTCTATATTAGATGAGTTAGTGATATGAAGTTTAAGGATCACTTATGTAATCTTCACATGAGTCTTTCCATAGACATAGATAATCTCTCCATATGGAATTTTCATGTGGGTAGGTTCAGTGTACATGTCTTATGACAAGCACTTGCATATTAATTCTAGGTATCCCTTATACATCAGCTCATGAGAATAACTGTTTCTTTTGATAAAGGAAAGAACATAATATGTATTGGTCTCTACGGGTCTAATGAATGTCGAGTATTTAAGAGAGTATCGACCAAGAACATTTTAGGAACAATGTTTTGATGCAATAGGAATCCTATAATTATAAGAACTTTATAATTTCTTTTGTAAAGAATTTTTGTCGCATGAACTTTATCTTTACTGTAGATTCATTAATCTAATATTACATGAATATAATAATATCATGTGTAACCAATCAATTGACTACAAGGTATATTAAACTACCACACTGATGAAAGGAAATGGCGTTGAGCATAAGTGGTATCGATGACCCTTTTGCAGCGTAGAAATGGCTACAAGGCATATTAACCAATTATATAATGTTTTGAGCAACGTTTGTTGATTTGTGGGATCGATGGTCCTTTTACAGTGTAGAAATAGCGTTGAGCGTAAATGGTATTTATAGCTGAACATGAAGGTTTATCTTAGACTTCCTAGTCAAAAAAAGAACTTTTCATGTTCTAAAAGGAAAGATAGGTGGTCACAATTAATCCTAACATTTAGCAATTAATCCTAATATTACAATAATATTTCAGCATATTATATAGTTAAGTTAAAGTATGTTTTGGATTGATTTTTTGCAATGCATACCTTTATGCTAACAAACATAATTGTCAATTTAACCATTTCATTGGGTGGAAATTTTACCAAAAATTTTCAGAGATCTTGTGTTATATATGGTTAAAATTGCAAGTCAGTCGGACAGCTAAAAAGCCTTGTAATAAGGCTCAAAAGCTATTATGGGCGATTTATATTTATTTTTTATATGATTTAGAATTTTTTTTCCTAATTGATTTAAAACTTTTTTATTATTTTTTAAAAATTGTTTAGGATATTTTGTACCTATTATAAATAAAATTATTTAATTTGTATTTAAGTTTTTTTACGGACTTTCATTTTAGAATAATATTTGTAAGTGAGGAAAACTCAAAACTTTTTGGTTCTTGAAAGAATTTATATTGAATTATTGAATAATAACTATTTTTGTGGAGTTTTCCTTATGTTTTTTTTTTATTTGCTAATTATTGGGTGAGGATTTAAATTCTAATAATTAAAAGTAATCGTTGTGCCACGCGAGAATTAAATAGGTTTTTCCTTTTAAACTTCCATCCAAGAAACCAAAACCATAATATTTTATTATTAAGAAAAACCTTTTCTCTTCAATACAATACCCAACACTAGTGATCAAATTATCAGAACCCCCGCTAGGAGATAATTATTACAAAGCAGAATCCAACACCTTCAAGTGAAGTACAAGAAAGACTTAAGAAACCATCTTGACATGTACACATATAGTACTTGCTTGTTCTTCTGCAGCCTTTAATTATTACAAGGTATAGGAATTTTCAGGTTCAGGCATCAGGATTTGCCAAGAAGTAAGCCTCGACAGCCTTGAACAGTCCTTCGGTCTTCTTGCCATCCTTCTTGATTTGATCCTCCTTGATCTCAGCACCATCCTTTATATAGTACTTGCTTGT
>Ga0325402_1003230_pt1 | contig 14645 bp, 12 predicted proteins | sample PopdelMetagenome_22_FD_207212 | JGI IMG/M metagenome (GOLD analysis project Ga0325402, IMG submission 207212) | Populus deltoides microbial communities from Bellville, Georgia, United States - Xylem-PdKOR-R3 | ecosystem: Host-associated > Plants > Phyllosphere > Stem > Wood/Secondary xylem... | reverse complement strand
ATGTGTCCCATGTTATGATTTTAGGATCAAATCTAATCCTGTCATGTGTGGCCTGCAATGAACCTCTATACTTTGAAAAAATCTGAGAATTTTAGGTTGAAAATTCAGTAGAGATGATTTACAAGGGTCTAATCTTGATTTCAACTCTGGTAATTCTAACTTCGAGTCATTGTTTTAATTTTCTGATCTCATGTTGAGAACAAACTAGTCAGTTTTGTTAGTGTATAATATAATAAAGTATCCATAACATCTTTAATGTTTCAGTGAATCAAACGATAAATTAGCTGCGGTGATGCCCGTTTCAAAATCTTCTTATGATGTTTAACATCTTCATAATTCATATTATAAGGCATCAAACTGTGTATGTAACAGTAGTATAGTTAATGCAGTTTCTTGTAGTCTAGGATCGTCAAAAGGGGAGCAGACAAGAAAATATCTTCCAAATGGAATCCCAAAAAGATTCTGACAAAACCCATTTGATTTCTCAGCTACCTCTCTCCACATATAGACATCAACGAAAGTTAACGGAAAATTACTTGATTCGCATCTTCATGGAATATTAGGGCTTCTCTGCAAATTACACACTAAATCCAGTCTAAAGTCTTTGATGGTCGCCAAGTTTATTAAAAAAACAAGTTATGTAATGTATGGTAAAGATTTTGGGTGACTTTTGTACTTGGTCCCCTTACTCTTTAATGTATTTAGCTTGATCATTCTATTATATTTTGTTCTATCAACATCCCCCATTTGGCCAACTCCTTGTTGGTATAATTGCCGGTTCATTCCGTCACTTGCCTTCAAAATACATTACCAATCATAGTTATAAAGATGAACTCAATTCAAGATTTGGATCATAATCGATTGGACGGGTTAATCTAAAATAATTTCATTATAAAAACAAATTATATTTTAAAAAATTAGATAATTTTTCATTTAGATTTTAATTAGATTAATCAAACTAAACCAAATCAACTCATACCTAATTCAATATAAAATTCAACTCAAGTATGATTTTGAATTGGTAAGTATCAAATTGATTGAGGTTTAATTATATTGTTATCAATCCCTCTCATGAACTTATTATTTTGACATAAATAGGGCAGGGGATGTCATTGTTACGACGTGAATTATTATTTTTTTAACCAACTAATGGTATGATATAAACGTTGTCAATAGATTTTTTTTATTTTTATGATATTTGACTGAAGGACCATATTAGTAAACAAGGAAAAAAATTAGAAGAGGATAAAAGTAGGAAAAATTAAGAGTTGGTGAAGGAACAAAACCAACTCTAATCCAAAAGATTTTTATATATAAATCCCTTTCTTTGCAATTGAGTACGAATCCAAACCCAATTCTAACAAACGAAGCTGCTCGAGATCTCTCTCTCTCTCTCTCTCTCTCTCTGCCCTTTCGAAGTTCTTCAGCAATGGCATTAAAAGTACTGTATGCCCTTGATGCGGCAAAAATACAGTATTATCACTTCAAAGCCATTATTATTGCAGGCATGGGCCTCTTCACTGATGCCTATGATCTCTTTTGTATCCCTCCAATCATGAAACTTCTTGGCCGTGTATACTACGAGGACAAACCTGGTCAAGACCAATACCAAATCCCACGAGTTGTTCTTGCTACCATGTTAGGCACAGCCCTGCTGGGTACAGTGATTGGTCAACTAGTCTTTGGTAGACTTGGTGACCGAATGGGAAGGCGCCACGTATACGGTATCTCATTGATTCTCATGGTTTTCAGCTCCATTGGGTGCGGTTTCTCCTTCTGCCGGACCAAAACCTGTGTTCTTGTCAGTTTGGGGATTTTCAGGTTTTTTCTGGGACTTGGGATTGGTGGAGACTACCCTTTGTCGGCTACAATCATGTCTGAATTTGCTAATAAGAAGACACGTGGAGCTTTCGTAGCAGCTTTGTTTTCTATGCAAGGGCTTGGGATTCTGGCTAGTTCCTTGGTGACCATGGTGGTATCAAAGATTTTTGAGGCTGCTGCTTCCAAGAATTTGTCATGGAAACATACACCAGAAGACGCTGACATTGTTTGGAGGTTGATTCTGATACTCGGTGCCGTCCCGGCTGGACTCACATATTATTGGCGCATGATGATGCCTGAAACAGCCAGGTACATAATATGTGTGTGTGTGTGTGTGTGTGTATTTGATAAATTACAATAATTCTATTAAAATATCATGAATTCATTAAGATCATTCCAAAATTTTGAGATTCTAAAAGGCCTTTATTGCGTAATTATCAAGAGTATTAATTTAAGCTTGATTATTTCTTTTGACTTTTATACGTGGAATTGACGAGGAAGGAGAGCATAGAATGTAAAGGCAGCCTTCTTAGGTTGACCAAATGGATTATAATGATTTTTCTATTCCTATATATGATGGATTATATGATCAGTTTGTCACCAAATTAATTACTGATCTTTCAAATAATAATCTTGTAAATATTAAACTGAAATATAGTTTCCAATCATGCCATGATTAACCTTGTTTGATAAATGGGGTAGCTAGCTAAACGTACTCAGTTAAGAATTTAGAGCAAATTCATCATGACGTCTCAAAGCCCAGTGCTGATGATTCTTTACGATTAATTAAGAAAACCGAGGTTACTTAAGCAAGTTGACTTACTTAGTTATTGTATGACTTGCACTCCTTAATGTTCTCACTTCTCGTATCATGACTCAGGTACACAGCTCTGGTGGAGAATAATGTCCTGCAAGCAACCAAGGACATGGAGAAGGTCTTAGATGTTTCAATCAGCCGAATAGCCGAAGATGATCTCATATATCTGCAACAAGATCCACCGTCTTATTCCCTACTCTCCAAGCAGTTCTTCCGTCGCCACGGTGTTGATCTCTTCTCCTGTGCCACCACGTGGTTGCTTCTTGACATTGCTTTTTATAGTAGCAGCCTCTTCCAGTCCCAAATTTACAAGATGCATCTTCACTTGAAAAACACCAACGTTTATGAAGAAACTTTCAAAGTTGCTGTCTTCCAAGCCATTGTAGCACTTGTTGCTGCAATTCCAGGGTATTGGCTCACTGTCTATTTCATTGATCGTATTGGTAGAAGAAAAATCCAAATGATGGGATTTCTCTGCATGGGTATAGTTTATTTTGCATTAGGAATCCCATACCACTATTGGGGCGAAAAAAAAAATAAAGGCTTCCTATTCCTTTATGGTCTAACTTTCTTCTTTGCAAATTTTGGACCCAACACCACGACTTTTATTGTGCCGGCAGAGCTTTTTCCGGCTAGATTTAGATCAACTTGCCATGGATTTTCTGGGGCAGTGGGGAAGGTAGGTGCTTTCTTTGGGACTCTTGGGTTCTTGTGGGCTTCAAACCATAATGGCCCAGATGATCTTCCAAGAATCGGACCAATGAGAATTGCTCTAGTAAGTTTGGGTGTGATTTGTCTCTTGGGAATGGGTGTGACATATTTGTTCACGCGAGAAACTAATGGGAGATCATTAGAGGAGAATGAGAATGAGGACGAAAATACAGAGCTGTGCTTGTTCAGATGTCATATGGATGCTGATCGCCACCCAAATACATCTGTTCCTCAATAGGTTACTACTCTGTAAGGAACTAAATATACACAAATCCTGTAAATGCTAGAGCTGGACAAGAAAAAACAGATAGATCACCTACAATTTCTTCTGTTCTTTTCTCTGTTCTTCCAGCTACATTTTGGCTGGTGTATTAATATATGTAGAAACCATTTTGTTGAATTCGTACTATTCCTTTTGTATCTGATTACTCCTAGTTCACCCAGATTCATAATTTGATCATGCATCTTCGATGTGGCTGGTTTGTGCTTCCATTTGCTACATCATACAAAATTATCCAGCTTAATCTTCCCGCGGTCTAATAAATTTGGGTATTTCATTGCTTAGGTGGTTAAGATGTTTAGCTTACTTATTCTCATACAATCTACAATATTAATTAGAGTTTTATAATTTTATATAATTAGTGTTTTACTGCTGTCTCGATATATATATATATATTCATCAATTAGGAGATAATATAATGAAGTAGCACTGAATAATGAACCATGATGCCTTTTCAAAGAACAAGAGAGATTCATCTAAAAAAATCGAACAACAAATTGAAAACCTGCAACGCCATGGTAGAGCCTTCAAGGAAAAGAAGACAAATCTTGGTAATCATTGATTATGCTGCCAGATGTAAATGATGGATAAAATGAAGACGACACTTCACCGTGAGATTTATGTCCTTATTTGTCCCTAATTCATCTAATAAACTAAATATTTTGTTACTATTACGGAACAGAAGAAGCAGAAAAAGTAAAAACATAAATATATTTAATTGAAAAAATATAAAGAGATAAACGTGAAATATTAATTTTGGAGTAAAGTACCAATTAAATATGTCATTTTTTATATCCACTGTTTTATATATATATATTCATCAATTAGAAGATAATATAATGAAGTAGCAATCAACCATGATGTTTTTTTGAGAGAGAGATAAGTCGAGATACGTACAAGATAACTCGAATACTAATGTTAATAATATATATATATATATATATATATATATATATATATATATATATATATATATCAATGTTAATGTTGGTATCCGGGTTAGCTTGTACGCACCTCAACTTATTTTTCTCTGAAAAAGCATCATGATTCATGGTTTATTGCAATGAACCATGAACCATTTTATCAATATGGATATTTGGGTTAACTTATGCACACCTCGACTAATTCCACAAGTCCTAAAATTAATGATTATGTAAGCCTCTAGTAGTCCTGAGATTTTATAAAATTTAAACTGATAATTTTTAAAAAATAAATTTAAAACCTATATAGATAAGCTATGCTATTTAGTGTGTGTATATTGGTTAAAGGACTTGGTAGTAGTCAGCTTAACATTTGTGAACGTGGACACTCAAGCATCACATTTTCATTCCCGTGGCTGCACAATGACCAAAAGAAAGAATTTCTCTCTCAAAGTCCGGGATGGAATTTTCTTGAAGGAATATTCTAATCAATCAAACACAAAAATCATAGCTGGAACTAAAATTTTCTTGAAGGTTGTGATTTTTTTAAAAATATTTTTTAATTTGTTAAAATTACTGTTTAGATTGGACTGCTATTTGTTGATTTTAATCAGGATGCAAAACTCTTACTGATTTTGGCTTGATTATTTTTGTTGACTTCCGTATATAAGATTGACTAGGAAGGAGAACATGGAACACAGGGTGGAAAGCTCACATACTTTATTCTACTCAAGAATTTAGAACAAATTGATCGCTTTTTTCCCTACAAACTCTAAACCCAATGTACAATTAATTAAAAAAATTATTTTAATATATTTTTAAATTAAAAACACTACCTTTATGCCCTGAAGGCTGATGCTCCTCATTCTCAAATGTAGTATTAATTTACTTTGTTATTCTATGACTTGCACTACTTAATGTTCTTAATTTTCATATCATGAGTCAGGTACACAGCTCTGGTGGAGAATAATGTCCTGCAAGCAGCAGGGACATAGAGACGGTCTTGGATGTTTCAATCAGCCAAATAGCCGAAGATGATCTCATCTATCTGCAACAAAATCCACCGTCTAATTCCCTACTCTCCAAGCAGTTCTTCCGTCGCCACGTGTTGATCTCTCCTGTGCCACCACGAGGTTGCTTCTTGACATTGCTTTTTTAGAGTAGCAGCCTCTTCCAGTCCCAAAATTAATGGGGAAATGGGGATGGGAGGTGCTTTCTTTGGGACTGTAGGATTCTTGTGGGCTACAAAAAACTATGGCCGAGGATGGTCTTCCAGTAATCGGAGCAAGGAGAAATACTTGTTCACACAAGAAACTAACGGGGGATCATTTGCGGAGAATGTGAATGAGCGAAAAATACAGAGCTGTGCTTGTTCAGATGTTACATAGATACTGATCGCCACCCAAATACCTCTGTTCCTGGAGAGGTTATTGCTCTGTAAGGAACTAAATATACACGTTTCTGTAAATACTAGAGCTGGACAAGAAAAACCAGATAGATCACCAACAATTTCTTCTGTTCTTTTCTCTGTTTTTGTTGAACTTTCAGAGTGTATTTGCTTTTAAGTTCAAGATGCGCTTTTGAAATCATTTTTTTTTTTGTTTCAAATAAATTTTTTTTTATGATTTTAGATCATTTTTGAAATGCTAATATTAAAAATAAATTTTTAAAAAATAAAACAACATTATTTTAATGTAAAATAAATTTTAATAAATAAAAAAATTATTTAGATGCATTTAAAAAAAAACACTTTAAAACACAATTAATATCACAATTTCAAATACTACCAAAGTAAAGCTACAAAACAAAATGTGCGGCCATGATTGAGTGCACAAATTTACATCTCAACAGGGAAGCAAAAACTGAGAAGCAAAACGCTCCACTAGAGATCGCTACCACACTTTACAGGATTTTAAGACAATTATATGGTTGACTTCCTTACCGAACAGTGTAACCAAAAAGCCAGTCGCCCAGCGGTTTGCCCTAAGAAGAATAGTTTGACACAATCATGTTAGATATAGAAAAGACAAGTTCCTGCAACTCAGAAAACAACAGAGACAATTTCAAATAGGCTATGGGAAAATTTGGTAGTGATAGGAGATAGAAAGGATAATGTACATAGAAAAGTCAATTTCTATTGTTAACAGACTAGATGGAAAATCATTAACATTAGATTACAATTATAAGCGCTACAACATGAAAAACAATATGAAATTAATGAAAAAGAAGAAAGAAAGAGAAAACAAAGGCACCATAAAACCTGCACAAAATTTCAAATGAGAGGGTTTGACAAGAAAAAAAAAGAAAATCAAGTCCACTTGCCAATTGTAAAGAAGCGTCCGTACTTAATAAGAATAAAAGGGGAGAGGGTGGGAGTTTGGAAAGCCAAAGTAAACTTAGTATAATATTTGTGGTTCCTCTGTTATATGACCGGTTTCTGCATTTCTTTAAGCATGGAACGCTGTCATATACCAAGAAGCCTCTTGATTAAGTAAAAAATTGAACAGTGCTCAGCAGTCCGACTGAATAAAGCCGAACTATCCAAAGTACATACATTTATGTGTTTTAAATTTTCACAGATTACTCTTTTATTGGATGTTTAGTTCAATGAGTTCACTCCAACTCTAATGAATGGGAGGATGCGGAACTCATCACTCAAATATAGCCAGGACAATAAATTACCAGAGGACTTGAGAACACACTTGAGAATATTGTACCCCACTTGGATAGAAGAAGCAGAATGATGGCTAACTTATTTATTTGTGGCTATTGCAAACCCCCAATCATTCCAAAATAGATGGCTTCAACAAAAAGCGTGGATAAGTGTGTGACCACGTGCATTTTCATAACATCAACTTACTATTTTGTCATATTCCTCCACTTATCCTTGAGATCAGTGGGAGTTCGAGTTGAATCAAAAACACGATGACCAAACTCCAAAATTTTTCTCCATGGAGTATTTTTGTTTCCTGGTATAGCAAATTTCTCCACTCCTTCCTGAAGTCAAAGAATATATGCCAACCACTCAGGCAAATCAATCTTTAACATTTCTCTGCTGATTCAGTCATCCGAAAGCTATAATACTCCTTCAATGACAGCAAATTAAGAGCTATAACAGGATAATATTTGACTTGTGTTTTTTAAGAACAATTAAATATTGAGAGTTGATGAAAAAGAAAACTTTGCAGTGGTATTTTCAAGAATTTGTAATCAATTCACCTAATGAAATGAAAGTGACAAATCTTTAAGCATTTCAGACTTGAAGTCTCCACTATCTCTGGGATGATTTCTTCCACTTAATCGTCAATTTATCATGATTCGAAGATTTATCAAATATGTTGTTCATTCAATTATGACATTAAACCTACAAGACAGCACATTTTAATTCAAAGACAAGTTGAATGGTGCAGATTTAACCTCTGGAAAGTACAATGATTCCAGCAATTAAAAAAAAACAAGGGACAAAGAAAGTTTTCATCATTGACTCCAACATCAAAGACCTTGGGGCACATTATCCCAAAAAAAAGACCTCGGGGCACTCCATGTCTGACAAACTTAATACCTCAATCCCTTCAACACTTTCTTGACCATTCCCTGAAGGTTTGTTAATTTCTCTTTAGTTACAGCGTCCAACTATTGCATTTTGTATTGCTTAGTTCCCTCAACACGTTATCCATAACTATTTTCTAAATAACAATTTGTACTTTATTTTTCTTTTGACCATCCATCCGTAGTAAAAATATGTTGCAAAGATGCAGCGCCAAGTTCAGGTATTCTCCTATGGTCACATCTATAGGCAATGCTATTTAAATTCATACCTTTAGTGTGTCTTCCTCATCAGCTGTCCAATTCAACCTTTGACGCTTTTCATTACGAGGATAAAGGTTGGAGCTGCCAGTAGGGGGAGAAAAGGTTGAGTTAAAAAGATCCATTTGTACCATCTTAGCTAAACAATTATGTTATTGAAGTGATCAAACTTGCATGGAGATTTTTTTATTCAAATAAAATAAAAACACTCACGATATCTTAGGAGATTCCAGGCGTTGTCTGGGCTCTTTGGAGAGGATAACTTTCATTTTTTGGATTTTAGCTTCCTTTTCATCAATGGTGTGTGGTTGAGGGGGTGCTTCCTTCGAAAGTTTGGCATCCAGAGACTCTGCTATTTTCTTCTTACCGATATGCTTGACACGCCTCCGAAGCACAACAGATTTCCCAGTGTCCGAATCAGAAACATGAGGAGCCTTAGGTGCAGCAACTCCTCCACCAGAATTGGCTTCTCGTGCATCATGATGCACTTGTTCTTCTCCCACACATTGACCTTGTTCTTTGTCATCACATCCATCCTGATGCTTTTCTTCTTGTTCTTTTTGTTCTTCGTCATCACATCCATCCTGCTGCATCTGTTTTTGTTCTTTCTCTACATAATGATCCTTTGAAGATTCTGCTCGCTCTCCACCCTCAAGAATTCTGCCATCCTTTTCCCGTTCTTGCTTCCCTTCCTCACCTTCTAAGGTCTCAAACTCATGAGTTTCAGATATATTTCTCTCATCCCTAATTTCATTGCTGATTGAATCCTCGAGTGACTCAATCCCCGGTATTTTCTCCTCTTGACTCTTATGTCCATTGTCACTACCGTCAACAGCACCAGGCAAAGCACCATCCATTTCATCATCAACCATCACTTCACAACGATCACAATCACTTACCTTGAGACCATCCCCACCATCCTCCACCAGCGCATCTCTATTTTCAGCACCATCAAATTCCGCTCTTTCCCCCCCATTTCGCTTAGCCTCACCACCCACCATTTCAGGATCTATAAAACCCAACAACGCCTTCTTTGCCAACATAGCCTTCCGAAAAAGCTCTTTAGCCCTACCAACCTCCCGTTTATAAGAACAGTAAGGGCAACAAAACCTACCCGAGTCATCAAAAGCAAGCTTAAAATTTGCACACTTTTCATGAATAGAAACTGGACAGCCAATCACACAACAAACCAACAATTTCGATTTCCCACGCTTATTACAGCTTAAACATGCATCTACCTCCATCCAATCACCACCGTTACCCACATCATCATCGCTTCTGCTTGATTTTTCACTTAAATTAGCATCGTCTTCATCACTATTAGCTTCATCCTGTGATTTATTTTTTTTAAATAATTTAATTAAAACAAGAAAGAATAAAAACATAAAATAAAAGCAGAGAGAAAGAGAGTAAGTACCGGACTCAATTGAGGAAATGGGCGTAGAGTGGAGGATGAGGGAGGTTTCTGAGGTGATTTTGAAATGCGCCGCTGCCCGCCGCCGTATTTACTTCTCATTTTTCCTCCGGAATTAGGGTTTTTTAGGTGAGTTTTCGAGTGAGCACTGAACTGGAGTTGATTTTTGAGTGTGTGTGACAAGAAACGAAGGGTTTTATTTTTATTTTTTACTCTATATTTTTATTGGTAAATATCAAGTATACCCCCAACTTCCTAGGACTGTCGATTTTCATCTAAAAAATTTTTTATATCAAATATTCCACTAAATTATTATGATTTCTCAATTAATTTTTTACATATATTTAATAATATGGTTCAAAGTGCTTTAATTTAAAAAAATCAAATTAATATTCTTTTAAATATTTTGTGATAATTTAAAAATAAATAATGAAAATAATATTAGAGAATAAAATATTTGAAGAAAAAGATTTACTATCAGGAAATTATTTGATGAAATGGTTAAAATTTTTAAAAATTATAGATGGTATTATTATAATTAAAAATTATGAATAATAATTTTGTTATTTTAAAGCTTAAGCGGCTCATATTACATTTATTAGCTTAAAAATTAAGAGTTTTTCTTCCATGATAATTTTCAACATCCCTATTATTAATTGTTTGGGATTAAGGATTGAGATTAAGAATAACTTGAGCATTAATGGTAAGATTTGATTGGTAAGGAAGGTATACGGGAGCATCTTAACAAGTTAGAGGCATTTTTATACGCATCCCGTATGATTGATTTCATATACTTAAATTCAGGTTTTTGCACCCTTCAATTGATTCAGTATTTTGTTTCGGTACAGGTCACCGTTAGTTGCTATGATGGCGGTTGCTGTGGTAGCCGGAGCGGCGGTGATGATTAACTAAGAGAAGCACTGCTAGCTATAGCTGTGCATATGACATCATCTATAGATCAGGGACCTTTCATCTTCATCTGTAAGCCTATAAGTTGGTGATATTTGATGCGTGTGATCGATCGTCCATTAATCATATTTTCTTTTTCTCTAAGATTACTAGAACAAGGCTGTGCCTGTCAGAGTGGGAATTTGGCAGAACTAGATAGGGATGAAAGGGAGTTTCTTTCTTGTAAATTTCTTCAAACTTTAATGGATAGCCAGCCAATAGAAAATGTGAAAAAGACAACAACTTGAGTGATTAAACATTTAGAATATCAATTTACTACAAGACATCACCCGATGACATCCAGATTCCAGAAATGGGAATTGAAAGAGGAAGACAAGAGCAGAGACCATTTAGCATGTTAATTACTTCTTTTTAGTGGGATAAGAAGCCATTTTGTTGATACCACAAAGCCCTGCAGGCTTGCCAGTGTTTCTCTTCATCCTTATGTAACCCTTTTCTCCCCATTTAGATCCCCAGGAGTTCTTAACGATAATGTAATCCAAGCCATTGGTTGATCCATACCCAACGGCTGCCACTCCATGATCTAGCTGAGTTCCACAATGACCATCAAAAACACCCTGCAACATAAATCAATGGAGTTAGCCTACCATTCAGAATGAAAGATACAAAGCCAGTGTTTGTGTGTGTGTGTGTGTGTGTGTAGTAAATGTTGACCTACCCCGCTGTAAAACTGGAAGTCTCTGCCAGAAGCCTCAATGGCCACACTGAGGGGCTGGTTGGCAAGTGCCTTCAATAGGCTTTCTTCACTGTTTTGTGGGACATCATGGTATCCACTAATGGTCACTACCTCTGATTCTTCCTGCAAGACCAAAGACATAAATCAAATGGTACTTCTTATTGCTATTCATTCATCTCTGGAAAATCAAACAAAAACGAAGACTGTTTGGCCTGGATTAATAATTTGATAATGAACCATGAAGGAATTAATAGTTTTCTCTTGTTAGTTAATACCTTTCTCATCTCACAGGTGCCCTCTTCCATGATATATGGGTAATCTACCTCCTTGTGGAGTCCACCATTGGAGATTATGTAAGAAAATGCATAATCCATAAGTCCTCCATTGCACCCATAGTTATTAGTATTGTCACAATCGACCAACTCTTGCTCGGACAGGGATGTCAAATTTCCTGTAACAATCTGATTTATACCTTCTACTGCTGCTACTGTTGAAAAGGCCCAGCAGCTACCTGCACAAATAAGCATTGACCATGTGACATCACTCAATTTATTTAACCATGGCTACTTTTGTATGCAAGAATCTGAGATTGAGATAGGACACTTACCACATGACCCCTGGTTCTTGACATCAGTAACAGCTCCTTTCTTTCTCCAATCCACTGACTTCGGGATGCTCATGACATCCTTGTAATTGAATTCCTGAGAACATTCTCTTCTTTCAGACATGTCAACCTTCAAGCCAAGATACTTGTTTTTGAACTCTTCATGGCTCAAATCAGAAAACTCATTCAATCCAAGCCAGTAGTTAACGACCTTCTTATTGGTCTCATCAATGTGGAACAAGTTATCTTTGAAAATCTCAAACCTGAGCCATTTTTCTTCTATGCTCTCATAAATCTTCCCATGTTTTGATATCCATGATTCAAAGAGATCGATGATCTTATCCCCGGACGTCAAGTCTTCAGGGGTATAGCCCACAATTGAGAAATCACGAGCTAAACCAGAATTGGCGAAGAATGACATGAAAAAAAATGCAAGAAGAAACATCAAAGAAAGTGAGGAGAGAGCCATTTTAGCTGTTAATTGGATGGATGGATACAAAGGGAAGGGAGGGTGGTTTATAAGCAGGTGTTGGCTTTCAAGTAAAGTTGTTGAATTGTTTATTTTTCTGAATTCTGAGACTTAAAGATTGGTTCTTAATGTTAGATTGCTTTCAATCTAAGCATATGACATGATCATGTATGACAAAATAATATAGTACATTAACATAATATATATATATATATATATATATATATATATATATATATATATATATATATATATATAGGTTCACTGCATCATACAATTCACTTTTAACATCTGATCCTTGATGGCTAATGCCTGTTTTAATATGCATAATATTTTTTAAAAGTATTTTTTATTTGAAAATATATTAAAATAATTTTTTTAAAATTTTCTTATATTAGCATATCAAATCCATCAAAAAAATTTTAAAAAAAAACATTAATGATATATTTTTTAAGACAAATACACTTTTAAAATATATTCAAACACGATTTCAAAAATAAAAATAAACAATTATGAGGTATTTTTTTTATAATGTTAGGAGGTGAAAAACTTTGCTTTAATGTCACCTGTAATATTTCCTGTAGATATTAACTTGCTAAGTTGGTGTTTCTAACATATTTGATAAAATCTTTTTTCTTAATTGTTTTATTTTATATTAAAATTATATTTGTCTTTACTATACACAACAACAAAAACATAAACTTTATGCTTTTATTATGGTATGTCACAAAAATAAACATTAAATATATTTTAGTCATGTTTACATCAATCAAAACTAAGTCTTCTAAGCAATATATACAACCTCATTTATATGATACACCTAAGATGAGGAAAATTATGAAAGGAGTTGGAGTAAGGTTATATAAACAAGGAAAAAAAAACTTCGGCATCCCTTTTCAAGGTGAGTTCAGGCAACACCTACATGCTACCAATAACTCGGGCCGGAGTGCACTCACAATCACTGATATGAAGTATTAAAATGGATTAGCGCCTATAAGCCACCAATATTTTGATGTTAGGTCAGCACAAAAGATCTCTATTAAAATGAATACGAAAAAATGGTTATTGTATCATTTGCGTGTTTTGCATTGTACGTATTTTTATTTGAAAATATATTTAAATAGTTTTTTTAGATTTTTTTAAAACACTTTTAAAAGCAAATTTAAATACAAAAACAAACAGTGTTATAGAGTACGACACAAATAAGGACAAGTTAGAAATCATTAAACCTTTTTAGACCACAAGAAAGAGATAACAAAACATTTGGTGTCTTGACAGATTCAATTTTCACAATTAGGTGTTTTATTTTTTAGTTTTTATCAAGAAAGTTTTTAATCTATTCATAAAAGCACAATCAAGTGTTTTTATGGATACCATAGACACAAATTGATAACTAATTCTATAATCATGTCAAACTCATGATCATATTATTGTCCAAATCTTAAATTATTCATGTTCTTCCTGACTTCCCCCTCCCTCCTAAAAAAAATAAAAAATAGACATATAACATTCAAGCCTCGATTGAGTTCTTAGGTCTAAGGTGGTTTTAATCTAGTCATGGTTGATGAAAATACCAACAACAATTAAAAAAAAATCCACATAAAGGTACTTGATTATGCACTTATCAATAGATTACAAACTCAGCTGATAAAAATTAAAAACGAGATACTGAATCATGAAAATTTAATAAATTCAAACACCAAACCCATCATCAACATTGAGAAAAAGGTTTTTTTTTTTACATGGCCTTGCTATTAGCAATTTAAAGGCTACACTGCATTGATATGCATTGTGATGAGTTAATTTTTTGTTAATATTTTTATTTATAAAAATATATTCTTAAATAAAATGAGTTTGACAAACACATCAGACCTAAAGTATTTATGACTAGCAGTCAACCAAGCCTAAGGTAATGTGGATCTGGTGAACATGCTAAATCCAAAGAACTTGGACTTAACAGTAGTCATGTTCAAAAAAACATGGGTCTGGCGAATATGACAGACATAAAAGAATTTGAACTTGATAGTTAGTTAATTTCAAGATAATATGGGTCTAGTGAATATATCTGACTCAAAGAACTTGAACTTGATAGTTAGTCAAGCCTCAAGTAACGCGAATCTGACAAATATAATAGATCCAAAATACTTGAACTTGATA
>Ga0325402_1003229_pt1 | contig 14647 bp, 11 predicted proteins | sample PopdelMetagenome_22_FD_207212 | JGI IMG/M metagenome (GOLD analysis project Ga0325402, IMG submission 207212) | Populus deltoides microbial communities from Bellville, Georgia, United States - Xylem-PdKOR-R3 | ecosystem: Host-associated > Plants > Phyllosphere > Stem > Wood/Secondary xylem... | reverse complement strand
ATTGAGGAAGATATACTTTAATTAATTATTTCTCTCTTAGCTATTCTCTCTCTTTTGTGCTCTTTCATAATGCTAAATTACAAGTCGTTATAGGTATAAATCCTAGACAATTAATGAACTAAAATAATATAAAAAATCATAATCTAAACAAGAATTATATGTTGCTGATTGAATCGATCGACCATATCTGAACTGGTCGACTGATTCAATTTATTCCAGTCGGTCAACCGGTAGGCTGGTTTCTCTGTTTTTCAGAACCAGAATCTGGTTTACTTTCAACACTCTCCACCTTGCATGCGATATTTGGTAGTGGCGGCGGCAATGGTGAGATGGAGGAGATGGTGGTGGTCATAATGATGGCAAAAAAGGAGGAGGTGGTGGGAGATGATGATGATGGTGAAGGAGGTGGCAGAAAAGGAGGAGATGATATTGGTAGTGAAATTGTGAAAGAAGAAGAGGAGGTGGTGGTGGTGAAATAAAGGTGATAATTGAAATAATTTGATGATATTAGAAGTTGATTACTATTCACAAATTTTTTTTTTATGGAACTTCATGAATTGAAAATATTTTTCTGTAAATGAAATAAGTTTGAAAGTTGACTATAAAATATTTTATATTGACTAATTTTCTATAAAATGTTTACGGGAAACAAACATCATTAAATAATTTTTAAAAATACTTTTAAAAAATAAACACAGAAAAATCTGAAAAACATTTTCCCGTATCTTTTTTCACTTTGTTAAAGTATCAATGAAGTGTCATTATTTTAGAACTAACATTTTGCATAGAAAAGATGCTCAATCTAAGCAAACATGCATCTCATGTTTTTGTAATTGAATCCAATCAATACGTGCAACGAGGGTCGGACAATCAAGTGTTGAATTTCAGGTTCAAATACCCTTTCAAAAAAAACTTTTAATAAATAACTTGGGTGTGTGTGAAAGCAAAAGGCTAGTTGAAGTGTGCATGGCTTAATTATTCACATGAATAAATTTTAATTTAAAAGAAAAAATCAACACAAAAGAGCCACAACATCCTATCCTAATAAAAAAAGAAATTAACACAATTTTAATTTTAATTTAATCGAGATATGCACAAGTTAGTCTGAACACCCACGTTAAAATAAAACATAAAAAGAGAAACATTTAGTTGTAACTTGTAAGAAAAATAATAAATTACGTATATAACAAGGTGAATGCCTCCTTTGATGCCGCAATGGTGATTAACATTGGCGTTATATTACTTTTTAATCCATGGAAATCACGGGAAGATTTTGAGACGAAAATATATATTAAATCCTATAAACAACACATTATCACCCATATCAGTCACTCAACGTCAATTCCTTTGCTTGCGAAGGAATTTAAATACAAAGAATTTGCATGTTCTCCGTTGAACTTGAACCGAAGCTATAAACTCTAGATGAACCTCGGAACAACAGCCCTTGAGTCTTGTGTAATTCATGGTGATAAGTCTTGTTGTCTAGTATATATGTTCAACAATGCGTATGCTGATTGACAGCATAGTAGTAACAGCAGAGGAGCAAGTTGGAGTTGTTTGTGGTCTGGCAGCTTTGGCACGGGCGTATCTCCATGACCTGCAAACACAAGAAATTCAAACTTTATCCACGTACAAGATCAGACGCTTTTCAATTTCCATTAACAAATCCGGTGGAAGATTATTCTCCCGTTGCTCCATCACACTAAAAACACGTCAAATCATTATGCTAAGACACCGAAACAAGGTAATTAAAGACAATCCGTATTCATACCAGTATTTCCAACCCCTTTCAAACGTTTAGTGGAGGTCTCTAGGTTGCCTGTGATGACTGGCGGCTGAGTTTGGTGGAGAAGGAAGGTTGCGTGGTGATGTTTTGGTGGCTGAGGCTGCTGGTATGTTTTAGCAATAATGTTGGTGATGGTGGAGCTGCTATTTGTGAGGAGCTACTGGTTGGAAAGAGAGGAGGGGCAGTGGCTTGGCTGGTGTGTTGGTTGGGTCATAGGTGAGAGACATGGACGCTGCAGTGGTGGCTGCTGCTGCATGAATTCCAAACAGATCTAATTGGTTTAAAAGGGCCAAGTCTTAGAAAACTCATCTAAGAATCCAGTCTATTTTAGGTTTCTAAGCCACTGCATGGGATTTAATAACACTATAAGTTTCTTTATCGTGTTTTTAAGATGAAATTATTTTTATATATAATATATGAGAAGAGAAAAAGCACACCCACACTCTTATTTGTTTTTTTTCAAAATTCACTGTCTCTCCCCGCAAACCTTACCTGTTTGGGAATGTGGTTGTGATTACTTTTCAAAGTGTTTTTCGTGCCGAAATGCATCAAAATAATGTTTTTTTTATTTTTTAAAAATTATTTTTGAGATCAGTGCATCAAAAAGATTCAAAACATACAAAAAATAAATTATTTTTTAACAAAACAAAAAATTTGAATTTTTAAGGAACACGTAAACTTAATTGAATCCCATATAAATCTCCCAAAGTTCTCGCCATGAATATGAGAACCCTCAAGTTCTTACCCCTCAAGCCTTCAACAAAAAAGTATTACAGTGGAAGAACTACCAGATTCACATGATAATGTTAAGAGAAGCGTGAAAATTATTAAGGAACAACAATTTTAACAACCAAACCAAATATAAAGGTGGGTTTCAATGGTAGAAGCTATTATAACTAAAGTTAACAAACTGCTATGAGATGATTCTTAAGAAATTAAAAAAAATGTCTTGAAGGTTATTGTTCCATGAATTACAAGTCAAGCAAGCTCGTTACCATCGCTAAAAATCAATACCTATTATTGTGCATACTGGACAGAAAGCAAACACAAAAAAATACAAACAAGCAGATTCATGTGGTTCCCCAAATCGAGTACGTCCACGAAGACATCATACTGTATATTATTAAAAAAAATAATACAAACACTTAACTTAACCCTAATACAATCCCAAAAACCTAGTGTTTCACTCTTACACTTAGTGTTTTTCTCAAATATGCTTTTTCTCTCACTCTCAACTCACTGCATATTTTTTTTGCACTCTATACACTCTCTTCCTCTTTCTTATCTACACACTTCCATAGCATTCCCCTTAGTGTCTTTTTATAGTTGAATAATAGGGGGGAACTTCCCTATTTTTAGCCTTGAATCAAGGGAGAAAATCAAGCCACAAATTAAAGAGTAAAAGCTATCATGATTTGAGGAGGGTGGTTGGATCTGCAACAAATATCCATCTTGGTGAGATTTTTCCATCAATCTTAGTAATCAATCAATGCTTCCTCTGATGTGCCATATGGCGTTGCACCCCAAAAGTGCTTAACATCGCGCAGTGCCAATATTCTATAGAAGTGTTAAGTTAGTTTGACAACTTTTATCAAATAGTACACTAACCACTTTGCTGCATGATATTACAGCACACTTGAAATAAGGAAAAAAAAGATGAAACTCTAAATAAGAAAGAGATATTCTTTAAATACTCAATCAAGACAATGTTCAACTAATTTAAACATGAAAAATCTGATCTTTAAAATGTGAGAATTTTTTAACCAGTTAAAATTACAGAAGGAAATCACTATATTCCAGTTCTGCCAAGCCAAGTAGGACACTGGGAAGGATTGAGGGACAATGTTCCATGTTCTCAGTTTTACTTAGAAAAAGAAGGGAGGTGGCGTATGGTTATGCTTTTTGAGGTCAAATTTTGCATACAAAAAAGCTGGGAAAAGAAGCAATCCACCATTAAAACTTTATTACTAAACTTACTACTTTTAGGTCCTCGTGATTCTTAGTAGATAGCTAGGTCAAAAAAGAACTAAACTCAATAATTTGATACCTAAAAAAGTACATGAGATATCTGCAATCATGACATGTGAAATGGAGAATGGAAGTAACATTAGCTTGTAGTTTGAGCCCAAAAAATCCTCAATTAAAATGGGGTTCAAGGATAAAAGAAAATCGTTAAAATATCAATTAGCAAAAGCAATTAAACAACAAGATTTTGCTTTCATTTCTTTCCTGTAACACATAGACAATCAGACTAATGCAATTAAAGATGTAAAATTTCATGTTTCATGCCAAAAAGGTGTGCTTAAAATAAGGAGCTAAAGGTGTGCTTACGGGCTCAGTCTTGCCATATACCTCAAATCTCTATAGAATTTTCTTCAAGTATTCAATTTGTGTCAAATAGATTGTGCCTTTCCTTCTGTCTCTCTGAATCTTCATGCCAGTAATCTTTTTAGCTTATTCAAGGTCCTTTATTTTAAACTTGTTTTTCAATGAGATTTCAATTTCTCAATCTTCATCGTGCTCTTCGATGAAATCAGCATATTATCCACATATAAGAGCAAATAGATGAAAGAATCATCAAGAAGCTTGCAAAAATATACACAATGGTCAAATTGACTCCATATGTATCCATGTTCTGCCATGAACTTATCAAATCGCTTGTATCACTAGTGAGGAGACTATTTTAATCCGTATAATAACTTATTTAGTTTATAAGTCCAATTATCTTACCTAGTGACTTTGAAACCATCCAGATGAGACATAAAACTTTCCTATTTCAAATCTCCATATAGGAAGGTAGTTTTCATAGCAATTTGGGCTAATTATAAATTAAACTATGCAACCAAGGCTAACAAAATACAAATTGATGAATGCTTAATAACTAAAGAGAATACCTCATTTTCAACCAATTATCTTTTTTCTTTTGGGAAGTTATACAAAATCCCAAGTTTTATTCTTGTAGAGAAATTTCATCTCTTCATCTCTTCATCCATTGTCTTATTTTATTTTTCACTATATGTACCTTGAACTGCTTCTTTATAGGTGTATGGGATTCCATCATCAATCACATGAAGTGCATAAGCCACCATGTTACAATATCGAATAGGTTTCTTGATAACCCTTTTTGGTTTACTTGTTGCAATGAATTCTTGTTGTTGTGTGGTTGCTAGAGTTAAACATCCTTTTTATTTGAACTTTCATCTGAATCTCCTTCAACAGGGATTGTCTGAACAGTCTTTACAGGAATGACTGAAGTATCAGACTCTACTTGTTATGTATCACTCGACTCTTTCTCCTATGATTTTTCTTGTTGTAGCATGTAAGACTTGTCAAAAGTAACATCTCTACTCAAAATCATTTTCTTTGATTCGGAACACTAAAGTTTGTAGCCCTTTACTCCTTTACTAAAGCCCAAATAAATAGTTGTATTGGCTCTAGGATCTAGCTTGGACTCAGTAATAGTAATATGATAATATGTTGAGTATCTAAATACACTCATAGAGTCATAATCATTTGCAAGAGAGCTTGACCATACCTCCAAGAAGGTTCTTCCATTTAATGATGTTGAAGGCAACCAATTAAAAATATGATAAGCATAACTTAACACCTCACCCATAATGTTTTGCTTAGTCTCGAATGTGATAATATACATTGGACTTTCTCCACCAATATATGGTTCATACATTCTGCCACTCCATTTTGTTATGGTGTTTTTTGAATAGTAAAATATCATTTGATCATTTTGTTATGGTGTAGTTAGAGAATATGATGATTTTCCCCTTGCACTTATTACTATCAGTAAAATATGGTTAATTTAAATTATGCAAATGAAGTGTTTGATAAAAAGCCTAAAAAGGATTAAATACTAATTACTATTTTTTTTTAATGTGAAGTTATATTATGTATTTAATGGCAAAAGTTGTAATATTAGTATTTTAAAGCTTTTTAGTCAATAAATAAAAAATAATAGCAATAATTTAACTAATCAAATATTTTTTGTTGACTTTTTTTTTTAGAATGTTAAGTGTTACCTCATGTATAAAGCTCAAGAAGTAAATGTAATTTCTCAATGTACAACAAGAAAGTGAAAACACGATCAAATCTTATGAGTTTTTTTTGTAATTATCCCAAAAAATTTATTTTTATTGAATATTCATGAAAAGTTTCTTATTTCTTATTTTTGCATATTAGGTGCATAATAATTGAAAAAAAAGTTCTTAAATTTTTTTATAACAACCTATAATATTATTTAAGAACCAAGAAAAATTGAATAATAATTTAAATATCATATCCAACATTTTTTTTATATTGCATTCCAATAAAATGAAAACTTAAAATAATAGAAAAGGCCAAAGAGATAAGGCTTAAGTGTCTGACCCAACAAAAAAAAGCAGACACAATTGACCTTTTATTTCTTACATGCCTTTGATCTTTTTTATTTATTTATAAAAAAGTAGATAATGTATAGTTTGCTTATCCATATTCTTACTATCAGAGAGGTAGTTGAAAAATTGAGTAATGATTTTTTTATACAAAAATCTATTTTTCAACCTATTTATTAGCTTAAAACACTCCTAAATCGATTAAAAAACACAAGGTTAAATTAAAAAAAAACTTTCTTGACCCTAATCTATTTTTTCAACAACATAAAAGTTTAAAAATACCTCAACATCACTCTTGTCAAGTGAAACACATTGACACAAAGTTTGGTTCTTTTTGTTAATGAAAACTTGACAATTGACCACTTTTTCTCAGGGCTGTTATTTTTCATCAACTCTCATCTCTTAAACTCAAAGACTGGAATGTGAAAACAATGGAGTTTGGATCAAAATATATAATTATCAAACTAAATGGACCAAAAATTATATTGCAAAAAAATTAAAGGCATATATTTCTAAAAACGAGTTGAATGAATAGTATAACAAAAAAAACCTGAATTTTTGCCTCAATATCACTTTTGGTGCTCTCATTTTAATTTTTTCACAAACAATAAAATGAATTTATTTGTGTTTTTTAAATTGAGCATCAACCTAATGTTAAAATATTTTTTGACACCATAATAACCCTTAGAAATCAATTTGAAACAAACTATTAAGTCTAATCTCCAACTATTTGAAAAAATGAAATTGAAACAAAAAAGTTCAATGAGAGCGAAAAAAATAAAAGGAAATAAAGGAAAAATAATATTAAATTCACATTGTTTATGAGATGATACATAGTAAAATCACCATCTATTTCATTTTTTTTTGTAATTAAAGATTGAAATTATTTATATCTTATGTAAAATATAACTCATTTTATTTGATGTTGTAACCACATTAACCTTCCATAATAAATATTAAGCTTGGTTCTTTCTTTATTTTACTAGAAATTTCAACTAATATCATCATTTTCTTCATTATTATCTTACCACCGTCATTATATTATTCTTATTATATCTACTATGCTATCATTCTACTATTATTATTGTCGTCATCTCACCATCACCCTTGTTTTTATTATTAAAAATCCCCTTTACTATTACAATTATCATCATTATCATAAAAGAAACACCAAACTTACTATCTTATCAATATAATATTTTATCATAATTTCACTGTTACCATGTTTTTCTTATTATCACTTATCAAATATTATAAAAACAATTATATGAAAAAATTTTATATGATATTTTTCATTTATAAAATTTTATGTAAAGTATAGGTACTTTTATCTTATGACAGGAAAAATGTTCACAAACACTAAAACTAAACCAAAACATATTTTAAAATAGCTGTAATTTAAAACCAAAATAATGCCAACCATAAATATTAAATCCAACTTAGTCTAATTGGTCAACTTAATGACCCACCGATCCTAATTGAGTCTGCTTTTAAAATACCTAAAAAATTCACTCGGTTAATCTAGAATAGCTCATATGGGTTAACCTGCAACCTGAGTAATCGATTAAAACCCAGATGAGACTTGATCAACAAATATTTTGAAAAAATTAATTCAAAAATAATTTATTTTTTTTAAATCATAAATTTTTTATATATAAAATGATAAACCTGGATGAATCTAAACTTTAAACCAGGTGTTGGATCGGGCCCTTGATACCGACACGGGCACAAAATGACTAGTCGTTTTCCAATTTCTAGAAAGAGATAGATAACAAGCACGTGGCTCAATAAGCTTTCGAAGCCCAAAATGCTCTCCTTTAAATGAACCGAAATGTCAATATAGTCCAACTGAGAATTAATCAATTTATTTATAAATTCAATATATATATAAATAAATAAAAATGCAAAATCAAAGAGAACCGAAAACTGTGCGTCGTTTACCGTACCGGAGAAAAGGAGAGAGATCCCCTCCCCTTCCTTGGACAGACTGTAACGTAAAATCTGAGAGGCAGAGAGACAGAGATGGCGGCGCGTGGGAAGATGGTGCTGGGTTGCATTTTAGGAGTATTGATTTGTAGCAGCAATCTTTTCACGGTTAGCCAAGGGGTGTGGTTGAATCTGCCTCCTACCGGTACCAAGTGCGTGTCCGAGGAAATCCACAATAACGTCGTCGTTTTGTCTGATTACGTTGTCGTTTCCGATGATCATTCCCATATCCCCACCATCTCTGTTAAGGTAACCCGATTTTTCTTTTTACTTTTTAATTGATACACTTTGATATGAATCTCTTACGATGAGTCTTAAATTAATTATTTTATTAGAATCGATTTTTCCCCTTGTTTTTGTTCCCTATGTGCAAGATTTGTTATTCTTAGAAATTCGTAGGTATTACTGGAGTAGAACCTCGTATAAAAGTGGTGCCCATCACAATGGCAAACTCCTTCGCTCGCCCATTGTAATAAACATGCATTAGTCTCGATGAGGTTGATAATAATCATACAGCATATCCTCGATAAGCTAATAACTTTGATTAAATAATATTTTTGTTCGTCCCCACTTAAATTTAAATTTTAAATAGTATATTGATGAACTAATATCTCTATTAATTAATAAATTTTCATGACCCCAATGGTATTAATTTATAGAGGTTTATCTGTATATGGATCGTGCTTTCTCTACGTGAGGGAGAGAGGAGTGATAGATATTAAGAAAGTATGATAAAAAAAAATTTAAGAATACACTTGAGTTGCTGGATTATGATTTTAAAGTAGGATTCACTTGTAGGGCTGTTGTGTTAGTGGGACTATGTGTGTTTTTGAAGTATTTTCTTGTGTTTTTCTTAGCATTTAGCTTTACATGGGAGTTAGTATTTAATAATTCTTGTTTTATAATTTAAACTTGCACTTGTGCTTACATTTAAAAAAAAAAAAATTAGGTCCATGAATAATTTTACAGTAGGTGCTGCATTTATGTGACGTATGAGTATTAATTAACTCTTGGTATATCTAATAATTTCTCTTTCATGGAGGTCTTAATTGTTCGAGCTTGTATGGCTAAATATCCATTATTCCCTTGTTAAGTTTGCTTAAGCATTGTTCTCAATTGTTTGTTTCTTCTTTAGGTGACATCACCATATGGGAACACCCTTCACCAAACGGAGAATGCGACTCATGGTCAATTTGCATTCACGACTCATGAGGCTGGCAATTACCTGGCATGTTTTTGGGTGGATGGTCATGTTCAAGGAGATGTGAGTGTTAACATTGATTGGAAAACTGGAATTGCTGCTAAGGATTGGGATTCAGTTGCTAGAAAAGAGAAGATAGAGGTAAGAGCATGTTAAAGATAATACCGCTGGTAGTCTAGTGATGAGTTTCTCTGTGAGTCAAAAGCTTCCACAGCTTTATTTGCCTGTGAATTGGATCGCACTTCTTTATCTTGTTTCGATACCATATATCCAAAGTTTTGCATTGTTGACAAAGTGGAGATTGGGTGCTGGGTTTGATTTGTGCTAGAGTTCTTCAAACTTAGATCATAATGCACATGGTATTAATAAGAGAGAACAGAAAGGTGTTTTAATGATTCTCTACCTTTCCTTGAACTAGCCGGAAAACACAAGACATTGGTGAAGTGCATAGTTGCAGACCCTAGGATGAGAACTTATCTTATATATAATCTTGGAAGTGCTTCTGATGTTAGATTGTAGTTTCATGAACATTAATTATTGATTATGGAATAAGCTTATAGTGCTTTCACCTAGGCAATTAAAAAGTCCCCCACGAAGATACACGTGTAATTCATCCGTGTCTGTGTAGTTTTGTTTCTCATTTTCTTAATATTCGTATGCATGAATATGTTCTAATTTGTCCACCTATAGGGTGTTGAACTTGAGCTGAGGAAACTTGAAGGAGCGGTGGAGGCCATCCATGAGAATCTACTCTATCTCAAAACGAGGTATATTCTTCTCTACTTTGCAATCTATTCTTTTCTTTCTATCTAGCAATTTCTCTTTTATTCAACTAAACAGTTTTTTTTTTATTGGATAATACTGACAGGGAAGCAGAGATGAGGTCTGTGAGCGAAACAACAAATACCAGAATAGCATTATTTAGTGTCATGTCATTGGGTGTCTGCATTGCTGTTTCGGCACTGCAAGTGTGGCACTTGAAACACTACTTCCAAAAGAAGAAGCTCATTTAGTATTGGTAATCAAGTTTATTTATCTTTGTGAAAGAAAGTTTCCTACTCTTTCTTTTCCTTGCATGTTGTAGAAGAAAATTTTAATACATGAATATAGCAAAGTTTACTGTCTTACAGCTGAATTTTTTTTTTTTTAATGTTTTTTGAACATTTAAGTTGAATGTTTGTTTTAATTTTAGTTTCAAGTGATATAGACTAACACCTCGTGGTTCCTTTCTTGAAATTTGCCTTTTACATCTGACTGAGGTTGGTTTTTTATGGTCGGTCCTGTGATTAGGAAGAAGAGACTCGCATTTTACTTGATTGGCTGGACAACTAGTTTTTTATGGTTCAAAGCTAAAAGCAACAGTGAGTTGCAAGCTATAGGTCAAGAAGGCTTTGAGGTTTGTTACTATTCAATGTCTCAAACGACTGAGAAATTGTGGCATCGTTAAAACTAGCTGTTCTTCTTGATTAGTGGTGTCAGAGCCTGTTTATCTGTGTTTTAAAAGTAAAATTTTTTTCTTTAATTTTTTGTTTTTTGTATTTGTAGATTGTTTTGATGTGATGATGTTAAATATAAATTTTAAAAAATAAAAAAAAATATTGTTTTGATGTATTTTCAAATAAAAAAACACTTAAAAAAAACCACTATCATAATATTTAACAGGCAATTAAAGCCCTTAAATTTGTATCATATCTTTGAGAAGCTCCCAACAACTCAGCTGTTCTATGCGAGCATGCCTGATGCCTAGTTTTCTAGTTGGGAGACATTCAACAGAGCTCTAATTTAACCATGAAATGCAAAATCTACGTGATTAATTCAAAAAGATAATGAAATACAACAATTTGTCAACATTCAAGCAAAAAATTGGAGAATGTGTGAAACTAACAGTTGAAGAATGATTAAAGTTTCAAGCATGTCCGCAGTTAAAACTGTTGACTAGTGAACCGAAGGATCAATGTGAACCTAATCAGTGTAAATAAGGGAGTGACTCGACGAGCGGTGTTTATTCTATTCGAACAGTTTTGTGATTCATGCGTTGAAACCTGCAAATCTCATCAAAGAAATCATCTGCACTGCTATGGCTGCTCCTCATCTGAAGAATCCTTATTGCCATTGACTTTATAACCTTCCCGTACTTCAAGAGCGACTCAAGGGCGCTTATCTTCTGCTCGGCATTCAACGGTGATCTGACCGTTATCACCACCTCCTCCAGACAAGGAATCACAAACCCAGACTGCACCTGCAAAGCCAAAAAAACGCTGCTCCATTAACATGTGCAGTCTTAAAGCTCCATTACAGCAGTACTGAAGCAAAAGCATGGACTTGTTCATTCATTGTGGATTTTCTAACTCACATTTTTCAAGCTGTTCTTTTGACAGAGAGCAGCGAACATTGCTCCATGGATATCGAATTTTTGAAGCTTGGGATGGCTATTAAAAAAATCAACGAAGTCAATCTCTGGAAAGGGTTGGAGGTTGTCAAAGTCCCCGGTAAATTCAACCTTCATGTACAGATGCTTCACCTCACTTGCCAACTGAAGCATTTTACTTATTGCATTCCAACACCATTGGACTCCCCTAATAGACAGGAACTCCAGGGCCGCGAGTTTTCCAAAATCTACCATATAAACTCTCCCTGAAACAAATTACAAGCAGGAGGTTTTGAAGGTGCAAAATAAGATTAGAGAGCAACAGCATTTCCAAACTTCTTAGATAAGTAGCTGAACTGAAAAATCAAAATATTACCAGCATTATTTGAAATTGAAAGACTCCTCAGGCAAGCAGTCTCACGAACACTGATCCAACTACAGCCTTGAACCTCGAGGAATTCAATTTTGGGTGAAGTCAAGGTTAGTGAATAATTACCCACACCATAAAAGTCCAGCTTGCATTGCTCCAAGCTAGGCAACTTGATCAAAACTGACCTAACCCCTTCACACCCGAGTAGCAACAAGGTTTTCAAATTCGGGCATGCCTGAAGGGCGGCGGTTAATGCAGGATCTTCCAATTTAGCACCGACAATCTCAAGGCTTTGAAGTTTTGGAAAGGCATCCCACTTGGGAGAGTTCATCATTAGGACACCCCAAAGCTTTAAAGACTCCAAATTCTTTGCAGTGCTAATGCATTCCAGTTTCGACGGGCTCTCAGTACAGTTCTGGTATTCAGCAAGATTGTCCATTCTAAGCTCAAGATGTTTGAGCGATGACCCCACAAGCAGCATCCATGAGGCAAGACCTATGCTCGAGAAGGGGCTGTATACAACAAGCTCTTCTAATTTAACAACTGATGATATCATCTTCCACACAGTGGTATCAGGATGGTCGATGCCAGAGTGGTTGTCAAAGGAGTTCCTGGGGAAGTAGAGGCTTTTGATGTAAGGCAAAGAGTCCTTCCATCGCTTCGATACGCAATTACAGACGGCAACATCCCTTGCATTGTTCATGAATGAGAAGATGTATTGAACAACAGCATCCGGGAGAGATTCCATTCTGTGAGGACTTCAATCAAACATGTGTTAGGCAACCGATGATATTACTCAAAATTAATACAGAGCCATTGAGATTTCAAAAAGAAACAGTATTCATTGATGCGTGCACCCACTTCGCATTCGCTATTACATTTAATAATTAAAGTATTATTATTCACTGATTCCAATATTCTAAAATTTAGAGCGGACAAAGACATTGTTTGATATTAATTAAATAAATAAAGAACATCTCCGTTTCATTTCACTTGAATTCTTGGCTAATCCATTCAAAGCCGCCTGTTTCAGAAAAGAAAAACACTAGAATTCAACACAGATTAAACATAAAAATTTCTCATTTAGCCATATTTGCATATGCTCAAATGAAATGAATTTAATAAAAAAAAATGAAAATACACAAAAGGGAGCTCAAGAATTTCAAAACCCAGATAGGAATTAACATTTCAAGATGAATCCAGGTGAAACTTTGAACGTTCATTAAAGATTTCAAATAATTATTATAAAAAGAAAAGGAAGTTTGCTTACTTTGAGTGAGGGAATTTGAAAGAGAGGAAGTTACAGAGAGAGATCTGTGTGAGCAGGGAGAGACTGACTGAGAGAGAGAGGTGGAGAGAGAGGGAGAGAGAGAAGAGGGCGCTTGTACATGAAAACTTTTTGGCATTTGAGGGTTTTTCAAATTTTGAAAACCTGTAGATGGTGGGGCGCTGCTCCCTCCTTCCCCTTTTTTTTTTTTTTTCCTTTTCTTTTCTTCACTATTATTTAGTGGTTCTATTAGTTATAATGCTTCAATTATTGAATTAATAATCTATGAATCATCAGATTATTTGTTATTATTATATTAATATTTTGATTTTTTTCCTTACTTGGTGTTCAGCTATCGAGTTTATTCAGGTTAATTAAGTAATTAAAAATATAATTAAAAGAATTAAATTTTATTAAATCAATATATTTTCTGGTTCTATTGAAATTTTATCCGATTTAAAATTTGAATTCTAAATTTCTTGGATCAACTAGACAAGTTGGGATTGATTTAATTAACTATGCTACTAATACTGGATATTATTTTGAAAGTAACTAGGAAGGTTAATGGGAATTTTATTTTTAAGGGGTGTTTGAAAGTGTGGCGGTGGTTGTTTTTCAAAGTGTTTTTCGCTCGAAAATATATCAAAATAATTTATTTTTTAAAAATTATTTTTAATATCAGTATATCAAAAAAATCCAAAAACATAAAATAAAAATTCTAAAAAAAAAAATTCAAAATTTAGGCCTCTTAATCTACTATAATCAAGATCTCATGTAGATTATATGAAATAAAATATTAACAAATCTCTTAATCTTATATCTTAGATTAGATAGGAAAAATAGGTTTAAATTTGACAAGCAAAAGCTTGCCAGTTAATGTTTTTTTAGGAGTGTGGTTGTGGTTGCTTTTCAAAATGTTTTTTACTCAAAAAACATCAAATATATTAATTTGAAGCAAATAAAAAAATAAAAAATTTTCAAATTTTTTTAAAAACGTAAAAACAAATAAGGGGCGTAGTTATATATATATATATATATGCAAAAATAGGATTAAAATAAAACAATTGCCCTTCTTGTTTTCAAAATTTTGAATTTTTTTGACCGTTATAGCTACAGGCCAGTGCATGATCCAAATCCTTTCTGTTTCTGAGTATTATTCATAGATCCTTGCCAATGACTTTTTGAAATCCAGACACAGATAAAATGCTAAGTGACAGAACATAAATTGTAAGTTTCTCCGTTGCCAATTTTTCATGGAGACATACCCTCTTTACCAAACAAAAGTTT
>Ga0325402_1003228_pt1 | contig 14647 bp, 8 predicted proteins | sample PopdelMetagenome_22_FD_207212 | JGI IMG/M metagenome (GOLD analysis project Ga0325402, IMG submission 207212) | Populus deltoides microbial communities from Bellville, Georgia, United States - Xylem-PdKOR-R3 | ecosystem: Host-associated > Plants > Phyllosphere > Stem > Wood/Secondary xylem... | reverse complement strand
ATATTTCTTTATGGAAAATAACAAGCAAGTCCTTTTGCATTTCTTAATTTCATCCCAAACCATAAACAAAAGGTTATCAGTGATGACTTGAACCTATTCTATGTTGTTCAATGTCGTCCTTCAAATTCAATTCAGGTCCCCTTAATTTTTCCAGGTAATTGCATGATTGTGTGGTCCAGTTCGGGGTTTGATTTGAAAAAAAAAAAAAGTGTGAATTATTGGGTTACTGGTTCAATTAAGGTTAACTATTTTTTTATTATTTATTAAAAAAATATCATTTCATTTTAAAAACAATTCATGATAGCTTGTTTGGTAGTGTGGTTACGGTTACTTTTCAAATAACTTTTCATGCTGAAATACGTGCCAATGATATTTTTTTTATTTTTTAAAAATTATTTTTAACATCAGCACATCAAAACAATCCAAAACATACAAAACATATTAAATTTTAGCAAATAAATAAAATAAAATTTTTTGAAAACACAATTTACACTGAACGGTTATCAATCTTGTTTGGATAGGTTGATCCGTCATCAACCATGTTTAATTTTATTTTGAAATAGAAAAATATGGATTTGTGCTCCCTTCTACCAATAGTTGTTAAACCTACACTAATTTATTTATTTATTTTTTAAAAAAATAAAGCAATATCACTTTAATAAAAAAAAAATATTCAATCCAAATTGATATGCTAATTCAATAACTCAAATTTTGATCTGGTAATTCAATAACTGAAATTCTTTTTCGAGATATTAAAGTTCATTACATAAAAAATATACACAGAGGATCAGCAGATTCCGAGCCTTAACATGCTCTCATGGCCAAATGAATTTTTATTTTTTTTATTATTATTATTATTATTATCACTCAGCTGATCACTCTTTCATGTTCATTGAGCAGGCATGTACATGCTCTGTGAGGTGGGGCCACAAAACCCTTGAGGATTTTTGTAATGTGCAAGGTTGGGATAAAATATAGAGGGGAATGCTTTCTAAACAGGCATGCACTCGAAGACACCAACCCTGTGCCCAGCAAGCATTTCCCCTCCTTTGTTCTGCTGCTGAGACATGGCTGCCTACTTGACGGCCATACCTCAACATGATCAATCCTTCAAAAAAATACAAGCACTAGCTACTAATATTTTAAATTAAAGGTGTTCACAGTAAATTCTATAATGAACTTGTGCTTTGACTGAGTCATTTTCTCTGCCACTTCTTGTACTGAAAAGTAAGGTTGTTAATTTTATTTCAGGAAATATTTTAATTTTCTAATTAAAATGGAATGTTTGAGACGTATGGTTTCGAAGTTATTTTATTCAAATTTAAGATATATATATATATATATTTAACAAATATAATTTAAATTTAAGATAAATTAATTATAAATTATGCAATACAGACACAATGTCAAATAAATATAATTTTAAATTTTAAAATATTCCTAAATAGTCAAGATTAAATAGGTTTTTAACTTAAAGTAATTCAACTTAAACAAAATATCAAAATATTATGAAAATAAAATGTTTTAACACAAATATTTTAAATATAAAATTAGGTCAATGTTATCAAGGCTAATGGAATCTAAAGCATCCTTTGTTTTGCTCAAATTTCTACAAAGTATAAACATGAAAAAAACAACATGAATATAAACCATATATATTAGTGATAAATCTAATTTTAAAAAATTAATATCATTATTAATAAAAATAGTAATAATAATTTTCAATATTATTATCAATATCATTCTTATTGAAAATAGTAATGAATTTTTTTTTAATAATTGGATAGTTTAATTAATTAAATTGAACAAGATTTAATTTGATTCAATGGTTTTTCAAGAACAGAACGAAACATGTGAAATGAAATTTAAAATGAGATAAATTTATCTTATTTTATTTTGTTTTTTAAATTAACATCATTTCAGACAAAACAAAACAAAACAGAGAACCTTGCTGAAAAGAATTGGGACACAATTTTACTTGGTATTAGGTAGTGCTCTGGCTAGAGGCATTTTCTCTACCACTTACCCTGAAAATAGGGGACACTGCATCGTCAGCCCTTCACTTCATGGAGCACTTGATTAAAAAACCTAAAATGTCATCATTTTATTTATAAAAAAAGAAACATTGTTTCAATAATAATAAAAAAAACTATTAAAAAACACTTTAAAACAGATTAACAATCCCTTGAAGATGGAACAATATAACCAACCCAGTTTATCAATTTAGCTGGTTCGCCTACTCTGGTAAATACCCATTTCGGCATACTGTACGAAATTACAAGGAAAAATATCAATGAAATCATACTCGCAATTTATCAATAGTAATAGAAATTATTAAAATTTGGGGTTTCAACCCATTTAAAGAAGAATTTCTACATTGAATGAAAACCTTTGGGAAGCAATCCTTAGTCCACCATCGAAAGAGGCACCAGCACCAATAAGCTAGCCATGGTATCTTAATCATTCATCCGTGGACAATCCAAATCATCTCCCAGCAATGCCGCCTCCTTGTTTGAAAGCCCTTGGGTGCTTCCATACGGACTGAAATCTGCTAGACACAAATATCAACCCAATCTATCCCACACTTCGAAGGGGTAAAAAGGGACACAAGCTTCCAGAAACCTATATAGTATATACTCAAGTCATGCATCCAAGTTTATCTTCAGTCTCAAATTTAAAGCAGAGCCATCCGAATATCAGGCAAAGAGTTGTGTTGAGTTTTTCGAGACAAACCATGCAGAAATTCCGTGAAAATAATGCTGAAAAGCTGGAGTGGAAAGGTAACTTAAACTTAGAAACTTTGACAGATTTGAAAAAAATTTCACATTGAGAAGCCATATCTCAACTGCATTCAGAATCAAAATATGAACACAACAGAGTGAAGTAGCTTAAACTTTGAAACCTGTGGAAGAACATACTAGCTTTCAGCTCCCACGTGTTTTCAGTGAAAGATGTCACTTCGTTAAGTTCATAACTTTTTTTTTCCCATATATTTATGGAAATGGCTTGTAACATAACAATAAATAGAAAGAGGGTTATTACATGTACCCCCCCAAAAATATCTTAAATAATATTAATTTACTCTTTTATGAACAAATTATAGGTCATTCTTTTGTCATTAGCATGATGATAATGGAATGCTGAAAATGACAAGGGTAACAAAATGCAAACAAGGGTATAGTTGCCATGCATGCATTCAGACACACCAGAAAATAAAAGAGAGAAACAAAGAAAGAACCGCAAAATCCAACTCAACAAACTTAGAGCATGTTTGGAAACACAATCCACGTTCCCAAAAATTTTGAATTTTTTTTTGCTTAAAATAATATTTTTTAATGTTTTCAGATCGTTTTGATATGCTGATGTCAATTGATTTTTAAAAAATAAAAAAACTTCATTTTGATACATTTCTAAGCGAAAAGCACTTTAAACCGCCACTGCCACCACAATCCCAAATAGAGACTTGATCAGAATCTAACAGGGTGAAGTTCACTACATGATTTTTAGACTATGAAATTCTATATACTCATGTAATACAACATGAGGATAACACTAACAAACTTAATTGGGAGAAACAAAGAATAGTATTTGAACTAATATATTATCTTCTGACTCACTTCCGCATATTATTTCCTTCTATCACACGGTTACAAGGTTGAAGACTTGAATACAAAATGCTTTTGACTCCCACTTTAACTCAACCAACTTAATTAAAAACTAGCAGGGGCGGGCCACAAGACTCTAGACAAGGCCTATGCAATTCTATGGACTCATGTACTGCAACGCACAACAAATTAACAGACTACATTTGGACAATTAAAGAATCATTACAGCTGATTTCTCACCTTTTGACTCCCTCGCAACCACCAGTTACTCTGTGGAACAGTGACCAGCAAATCCATAATGTCACGCATTCTGTGGGCCTCATATGCAGTGTTGGTGTTCCAAATATATGAAACCAGTTTAACAAAAAAACTTAAGCAGACTGTTCATTGAATAGTTATAGAGACAAATCTCGAGCTTCTCTCAGGTAGCATCACCCCCAATAACAGAAGTTATACAATTGTTTTGATTTTAAAACTGGCATGGTTTAGATTGCGCAAAGCACTACTCATGGGGCTTCAAAAAGGTATGCTGCCTTCAAGAGTATTTGATAAAAAAACTACTTCAAAACATATATGGTAACTTTGTCCCAAATAAACCACAACCTAAATCACCCTCATATCATAAAAGCAAAGATTTTTCCAGAGCAACCTAATACTGATGAAAGGAGAAAAAAGCACCAATTCTTGTCAAAGTTGTCAAACTTATTTTCAATACAAACGCACACTCTAATACATCTGTGGGAGTAAAACACTTCGATCAATTTAAAATTACAATACCACAGAAAAACCACCAGTTAAAACAGTTCCACACCATAAACCCACAGACTTCTAAAACTGCTCAGAAAAAAGTTGTCAAACCATTTTTTGCATCACAAGACATAATTTTACAGATTCAGAGTGGTCAACTGATGTTAAAAGTTCCAAAAGCCCACACACACACACCCAGAAAGAAAATTTCCTAATATTACTCGAAGCCAGCTGGTGAGGGCTAGGAACTCTCAACCTGCACAACAAACACTTCCAAAGAGATTATAAGCAGTCTTTGTTACATTATCATATTTGCTATGCACAATCAAATGATTTTCAAATTTGAATACAAGGTGCATCATAGGCGATTGCACCTATAGATCACAGCAAAGTTTCAGTGTTCTAAACATAACATCATTTCAACGCAAATAGATTCAGTTGATGAAACATTTGAAAGTATTCATTTTAAGAGAACAAGACCATGTACATTAGAACACTTAAAAAAACACTTAGTAACTGAAAGTAAATAAATAGTTTTGTTCAACATCATTGACATCAAAGAGTACACAGATACTTGAAAGTAGTCAAATTGTTCCCAAAGCTTTTAAACCAAATACTGAAACTCAAATACATATTTTAAAAAAGATAAGGCGCGGGAAATGGAGAAAACATAAACATCATTTGACATTTTAAGATTCTGGCCTTTGCAGCAAAGAGTAACTTTTGGTCATATTTATAAAGACTTCATTTGCATAAGCTCCATAAACTTCAGAAGAATCAGCAGGCCAGTACTTAAAAGACTGATGCACCTATTTGGGATCTGCAAAATGAATGAGAAAACATAAAAACAATTTCTCAAGAAAAATTTTCAGGCCAGAATCTTTCACAAATTGGTTAAAGCATCACGGAAATATCTATTTAAATACTGAAGCAAGTGAAGACTTAAAAGTAAATGAAGTCGGACAAAGAAAATTTCTAGTGTCCTTACCTCCGAGTGGAAAACCAAGTCTGAAAAAACAGACTACCAATAAATGTTAGCATTGAAATATAGTGCATTAAACGCTAAAAGTGTTTGAACTTTGAAGTGGTCATTAAATGCATGAAAAACTACAAAATGACTAACCACAAACTGAAAATGGCTTCTTTTTGCCTAGTGCTATAAACCATGCAAAACTTATATTGCAGCCTGCAATCTTTTGATAAATACATGATACAGGAAGAGCTATACTTTCTTCCATGATATGCATCCTCTGTAGGTTCTAAAGTCCCAATCCATGTGTGAAATCCTGTAGCAATTCAATAAGTACGGAATAACTATTATACCTGATGGACACCTAATGACCCATATAAGGGGTATATTGCCCATGTTGTCCTCTCCCAGAACCACCCTGTCCCATCTGCTGATTTGAATATCCACCCTGCATAGCTCCCTGATTCGCATAAGCTCCTATCACTCCAGGACTTATGCTCGCCTGGTTCCCATAGGCACCCTGCATTCCATGAGCTGCACTAGGTACACCACCCTGGTTCACAGCCGCAGCAGACCCCAAAGTCCCAAGCAAATTAGTAAGCCCTCCCAATCCAGCACCCTGAGTGGCAAGCAATGCGGTCAGCGCCTGTCCAAGTGCAGGGTTCAAAGCAGGAGCAGCAGCACCCTGATTAAACCCGATCCCAGCACCAGCAGCAGCCGGGGCCATTAAATGACCACCACGACCCCCGCTAGCAACATACCCACCTCCATCATTCCTCTGGTAATGCGAGCTTTGCATATTATGATGTTGCTGTGGTGGTTTCTGCGATTTCGCATGTTTTGGCCCATCAACAGCTTTCTGACAATGCAAAATGTGCCCTTCGAAACTCTTATGTGGCTCTTCTAACGCTTTCTTAGCACTCTCAACTGTCTTATAAACAAACAAACAAAACCCTTTCGGTTTCCCAGTCGCTTTATCAAGCCCTAATGGTCCTTCTTCAATCTCTCCAAACTCCGAAAAGAAACTCATCAGCTTCTGAGGATCCAAATTTGCTCCCACATTACTCACATAAATCTTCCTCAGCGTATACTCCGAAACCGGCTGCTGTGTTTGCGCAGCAGCAGCGATCGGCCCAGAGGGTCCAGCACTGGACTGTGTAACCGGACCAGTAGAAGCCAACTGACAAGCTGCCATCCTATTCCCTATCTTCTTCTGCGGCTCCTTCAACGCCTTCCGCGCCCCACTCCTTTTCTTAAACAAAATAAACCCATAACCCTTCGATTTCCCCGTAACCTTATCGCACACAGCTTTACAGTCCTCAATCTCACCATAAGGCTTAAACGCATTGATCAAAGCCTCAGCATTCGTATCCCAACCAAGCCCATGAACAAAAATCTTCCGGTGCACCGGATCTTGGTCAGCTACTTGCCGGATTTTATCTGCAACATCTCGGTGACCATCCGCTGCTTCACGAAGTAAATTAATCAACTGGTCTTTTCCAAACGGTTCAAGAAGTTTCTCAATCGGCTCCTCGTCTTCGTCATCGTCGTCGTTTAGATTCTCAACAGCTGAGATCTGAGCGTTTTGATTGGTTTCTCCATCTGGATCATCTTCATTATCTTCTTCCTCCTCTTCCACTTCTTCATATTCTTCTTCTTCCTCCTCTTCTACTTCTTCTTCTTGAGGTTCTTCCTTTGGTGGTTCTTCTTGTTGCTGTTGTTTCTTCGGCGGTTCTTCTGCTGTTTCGGTGGATTTGGAGTCGAGCTTTCGTTTTCTAGCCATGGATTTTGAAGAGGAAGAGAGAGTGTTAACGATTTGGTGGCTATGGCTAGGGTTCGCTCGCTTGCGTTGATTGATGATGAGGTTAGGGTTTTATAAATACCAACAGAACTTCTAGATTTGTTGGAAATCTGTGCCTGCCGTGCCGACCTTTTCAAGTATTTTTATGGGCTCCGGCCTTGTTTATTGAGTCTCGACCACAGGTAAAAATAATCCGAATTATTACCTCATGGATCAAACTATTTATTTATTTATTTATTTTCAACTCAATCTAAACTACCTGGCTACCTGCCATCCAGTCCAGCGGAGTATTTAAACCCGATTTAATAGTTGACCTTGTTTAAAATCTAACGGTTTATTTCAATATTAGGTTTTGATCAACTTACATTATTATTAAAGTTAATTCTAATTTTTTTATAAATTAAAATGATGTTATTTTTATTAAAAAAATCAATAAGTTTCTGACCTAATCAACCCGCTAGGTCACCTGAGTTTTTAAAAATATGTTTGGGAACGCGATGCAAACCACGTTTCTAAAAAATTCAATTTATTTTTTGCTAAAATTTAATATATTTTGTATGTTTTGGATCGCTTTAATGTGCTTTGATATGCTGATGTCAAAACTAATTTTTAAAAAATAAAAAAAAAATCATTGGCATGCATTTCGACACAAAAAATTATTTGAAAAACAACCGCAACCACACTGCCAAGCTAATTCTAACTTTCCTTATTTTTTTCTTAAACTCAACCTCATTTCAGTTCTGGATCAACCAAATTCTAGGTCAAGTCACCGGATCACATCGGGTTTTAAAACTATTGAATCCAGATTTTACAACAATGAATTAAAACAACATAATTTTCTTCTTTAAAAAATAGCTTTAACTTGACTTGATTTAGATGGTAAAGTGAATCACTAAAAAATAAATTAAATAAATTAAGTTTTAATGTATATGTGTTAGATTCTTTGGTTTTCCGAGTCAACTTATCTGGCTGAGTTTAAACCAAATATCCAATAAAGGGACCAAACAACCATATATTGAAAGTATAAGGTGTTAAGATTTAGCAAGTTATTAAAATGAACGAAATAGAAAACTTGGAGGACCAAACCGGTAACTTACTCTCTTACTTCTCCTATGTGGCACAAGCTCTTCCATGTACAGAAGTAGACAGGAGAGGATCCGGCCACCAGGGGGTGTTCTAGAGAGAGAGAGAGCAATTTTATTTTATTTTTATCAAAAATGGAGAATCAAATGGAATCACCATTTAAAGCAAATATCCTGAAAGGAAAGGTAGCTTTGATAACAGGAGGTGGATCAGGAATTGGGTTTGAAATATCAACACAATTTGGTAAACATGGTGCCTCTGTTGCCATCATGGGTAGACGCAAGCAAGTTGTTGATTCTGCTGTTGCTAATCTCCAATCACTTGGGATTTCTGTAAGATTTTTGGTTTTTCCTTCTGGGTTTTTTTTTTTTTTAATGTTTGTTTCATTTCTCGGTAAAAGTTGCTTGTTTTCCGTGACCTATGTTTCATTTGTGTTAGGACAGTGTTTAAATCATCCGATTCTATGTTTCCTTATAGAGATACAGAAAGTAGGGAGCTTTAGTTAATTTTATTGCAAAAAGTTTTTTTTTCCCTGTCTTGTGTTTGGTTCATGTTTTAGTTTTGTGTGAAGACAGTGTTTTCAACATCTGGGTTTGTATCATTGTCTGTTGCGTATAGTTTAGGATTGATTTATAACAGTAAACTTACTGAAAGTAGGGAGCTTTATTAGAATAATTGCAAATGTTAAACTCGTAGGGAATGACTCTGATGGAAGAAGCATTGCTGTCTGAATTTCTCCGTTTAATCATTTGATACGTGGAGGGACCATTCCTGGGTGTAATGGATCTCATGGCATAGATTTCATTGATTATTCATTCGATACTCTTCAGCGCTTTTTTATAATACATCAAACTTTCAGTGGTCTTTATCTCAAATTTGCATTCATTTTGCTGTGATATCTGCAGGCTGCTGGATTTGAGGGGGATGTTCGCAAGCAGGAAGATGCAAAAAGAGTTCTTGAATCAGCATTTAAACATTTTGGCAAGATTGATATTCTGGTGAATGGTGCAGCTGGCAACTTTCTTGTATCTCCTGAGGATTTGTCTCCTAATGGATTTCGAACAGGTTTAAGAACTTTTGCGTTGTAACAACTGCTAGTCTGGAACATACCAAAGATGAGATAGAAATTTGATAGAATTTGTACAGTCTTTTGCCATAGCTGATTTTACTTGGGAATTTGCTGGGTTAAAATCGCCCTTTATGTGCGGAACTGAACCTTCGTAAAGAATTTCAGCAGTAATTAAAAGATCTTTTTTTTTGTTCAAACTGGAGCATTTGGTTTCATGGCGTTCTTCTGGATGATTGGATGTGCCTTTAGTTTTAAGATAGGATTCCCAAAAAAGGATGGTGAATGTGAAAAATTAATGACAAATATAGAATTAATAAGAGATTTGTCCCAGTAGTGAGAATGAGCTAAGGTTTGCTGGTGTCTTTAAGCAAAGCTGAGATTATTGTTTGTATCTATCCTTCACAGTTTGGATATCGATCCTGTTAGCACTTTCACTGTTTATGGCATGGAAATGAACATTCCTAAAGAACTTCACTGATAATCAGAGATCTTTTCCATTTTTATTTCTTCAAATGTAATAAGGGGCCATTTGGTTAGGATGTTGGACATGCCTTTGAGTTTTAGTAAGGACTTTAAGGGATTAAGATGGTAAAAATTAAATGATGACCATCGAAATCAATTGATCCATAACAGGTTAGTCAAAGCGTTGAGGTAAAGGTTCACTGGAGCGCTAAGCAAAAATGAGATTTTATGTATAATCTTTTATGAATTGATTATATTATCCTTTGATACTGTAACTAGCTCTGGGCCCACTTATCAGCTACAGGCTCTGTCTGGTTTTGACCAAAATCCTATTGTTCTTCTATCTCCCCCCTTGCAGTTTTGGATATTGATGCTGTGGGCACCTTCACAATGTGCCATGAAGCACTTCCTTATCTCAAGAAAGGAGGGCTTGGACAAAGCTTATCTGGAGGTGGAATAATTTTAAATATAAGTGCTACCTTACACTATACAGCAGCTTGGTATCAAATAAACGTAGCTGCAGCAAAGGTCTGCCAAATGGACTAATGGGTACTTTGTATATTTTGCATGTCAAGTTAAGCTTTCTTAAAGTTTCATTTTCCAAACAGGCAGCTGTTGACGCCATAGGTAGAAACTTGGCACTGGAGTGGGGTACTGACTATGATATTAGGGTGAATGGGATCGCTCCGGGCCCCATTAGTGGCACTCCTGGCATGAGTAAGCTTGTTCCGGAAGAGATAAATAGCAAAGCTAAAGATTTCATGCCTCTGTATAAACTAGGAGAGAAATGGGACATTGCTATGGCCGCTCTCTACCTTGCTTCTGATGCTGGTTAGTGAATCCTATTCGATTCTAAGTGTTTATTTTTGGATTTCCCACTTCTCCAATTTGTCTGTCTCCAACAGTATCTAGTAGCGAGCCTTCATGCTTGCACATCATCCAACTTGTCAGTGCACTGGAACTGTCTAATCACTTGTCACTTCTCAAACTAAAATCTATCTTCGCATCTGATATTAACAAGTTCAACGGGAACTTTGAGAACAATGGATTCCTTACATTCAGTGTTGAGATACATTCGGTGTTGAGATCTAACTCCTATAGGCTTTGTTTTCTTAATGTATGTGAAAATTCATGGTTTCCATTAGTTTTTCTGATACAACTCAACTCAACTCAACAGAGTTTTATTGGAAGTATTTTACAGACTTGCAGTAATCGTTTCCTGTGCATGTGCAATATTTAGTTTGGCCTTTTCATTTTGTCTTCAAATTTCATGTACTTTGCCAGCATTTTTGGTTATAAAATGCACAGAATGTTAATTCTTTGGACTTCCTTTTTTTTGGGCACAAGAGAACAGCTAATTGGTGAGAAATGTTAACTTTCTTCTTTGGTTGAGAAACTCATCCCCTTGTTTAAATTTTAAAGGTAAATACATCAATGGAACCACTCTCATTGTTGACGGGGGACTTTGGCTGAGCCGTCCTCGCCACCTTCCAAAAGATGAGGTCGGGCAGGTTTCCCGAGCTGTCGAAAAGAAATCCCGCAATGCACCAGCTGGGGTTCCATCTAGCAAGCTCTAGGTAAGCCTAAAAATCATTTGTTTCCTGCCGGAAAACACATCAGATATTAAACTTTCTGGGTGTGACATTCTTCCCACTCAAAGCAACAATAATAACTGCAGCTCCAAACTCTCCAGTCAGTTGTATTGTAAAATAAAATCATTGGTTTGATATCAATCAGTAGGTTTTTTTTTTTTTTTTATCCCTTCCCAAGGGGTAACAAGTTAATCCATTAGTATTGGGACTCAGGCATTGACATCAAGCATTATGAAATTTATTCTCTGTAATTTGGCATGCAAATGCATGTAACTGAAGTACAATACAATGAAGTTATTAAACTCGATCTAACCCACCCAAAGCTCAAGTTACAGGTTGGGTTGGGTGAGTTACCCTAATTAATTAAAAGGAAGTTGTTTTATTTTTTTTCAAGTTAAACCGTCATTGTTTTGAAAATTTTAAAAAATTTAAACTGAATTTTGACTTGATTGTTAATTGAATTAATTCAAGAAAATTATTTTTATTAAAATTATTTGTTATTTTTTAAAAAATAAATTCTCACAATCTTATGTAACTTAATTAAAAACTCAATTAGGTTAGTTCTTGGGTTATTAATTTTCTAGGTCAATACGTCAATAACTATAATTTAAACCTTTATTTCATGTCTATTTGGCATTGGCATTGTTGTAGATTTTATTTTTTAAAGTATTTTCTAAATTGTTTTTTTCAAAGTGTTTTCTAAATTGTTTTTTGTATAAAAAGTATTAAATTAATTATTTTTTATAATTTTAATGTGTTTATATAAAAAATATATAAAAAAAATTATTTTAATATATTTTTAATTAAAAAACATTTTACTGAACACACATTTAAATAAATAAAAAACCTCCAAAATTTTGTTAAGAAGACATTTGATGGAAATAAACCTAGAAATCATATGGGTATGTAATATAGAGTCCAATGACATGAGCCCGTGAGCCCAGAAACGGTGTATATACCCAAAAACGGTGTATATACCCAAAAAACCCTGTATCAATATCCAGTAGCATAAGAAATTCTCACAAAATCAAGACCCAAAATAATGTCGAGCTACGTGCCACCAGAAGTCATAACCGGAATTCTCTCCAAATTAGGCATCCAAACGCTCCTACGCTTGTATATTTGTGTCAAAACAATGGCGTTCTTTGATAGGCAGCAGTGCTTGCATCAAGATCCACATGAACAATTCGATCAAAACCAACACAAACAACGCCCATTCCGTCTTAGATAAAAATGGCCGCCATTTATCAGTTGATTTTGACGCTCTTCGTCCTGGACACAACCCAGTCACCTTGGGAGACAACCCACGTGTGACAATCCCAAACCAAAGTGTTCTCTTGATCGGTTCTTGTAATGGTTTATTTACTGTAGCCTATGCAAGTGGTGCCGTTTTTGTATGTAATCCATGTCTAAAGGAATATACAGAGATAACATCTTTTTTTCTTTCCCTTGCATTTTTAATAATCTTGGTTTGCTTGTCTCGGATAAAGATAGGGCTTTTGGAAGAGCATATGGTTTGGTTATGATTCAATTTCTAACGACTATATCATTTCCACCAGATGCTAATGTGGAAGAATCTGAAATGATAATATATAGCGCAAAGAAATATTTGTCCTGTTTTATTAAGATGCCTTATCTTTGAGGACTGTTCATTATATGGGTGTTTACGTTAGGGGAGCATTGCATTGGATTGCTAGCAGGTTTGATGATTTTAGATGTTGTCCTACAATGATTGTTGGTTTTTGATCTTGGAGTTGATGGGTTTAGAGAGTTGCCGCAGCCGGATTACGGGAGGGATATGTCTGGTTTGGATATAGGTGTGTTGGGTGGTTGCTTGTGCGTTTGTGCTCATTTTGAAAATGTGGGTGTTGATGTTTGGGTTATGAAAGAATATGGGGTTGAGGAATCTTGGAATAAGGTGTTTTCGATTTCGAGTAGGGTTCTTTGTTATGATTATCTGAGACCTTTTGGTTATTCAAAGAAAGGTAAGGCTGTTTTGTTGGAATTGGATATGAAAAGGCTTGTTTGGTACGATACAGAGAAGAAAAGAGTTGTTGATTTTGTGATTGAAGGATGGAAGGAGGGGAAGTTCGAAGCAATTTTATGTTTGAATAGCCCTTTTTCGACCGAAGCTGGAACGGCTACCGAAGAAGCAAAGGAAGACAGTGAAGAAGAGGTTATATATCATTTCTTCATTTGGAAAATGTTTGCAGATGATGGGCACATACTTGTTATAATAAGCATTCAGTATCTTTTGTTTGCAATGCTTCCAAGAATAGAATTTGCTATAATTCCTTCTACAATTTATTGCAATTAGGGCAATCCAGTAGTATTCTTCTGTGAGAATTTGAGATTTAACTAAATCTTAATGATAAATGAATAGCCTGTTGTGCCATAATTGCTCCTTATTTTAACCTTGTTCCTTTTAGGGATGATTTCCTCTCAACAGGCTTCAAGCTCATATTGTAGGAAACAACGATCAATCATGGTAAAGAGGTGACTGGAAGATTTTTGCTAAAACGTGTAAAATCGAAGCTTACTTTTGCTACTTTTCTCAAGCATGAGTTAATTCTTAGGTGACGAATCTGAGCTAAGCTGGAATTTATACGGATCCATAATGCATTGTGTAATCTACTCAACGCTACCTTGTTTATATTGGCAATTTAGTTTGCTCCATCTCAAAATTAACATACAATTTGCTTAACCTTTCTCGTCACCTCTTTTCGCAGGGATTTGTGGGGTTGAAATCAAATGCATGATTGGGGGAGAAACAAGGGTAAAGTAAATTTCCAGTTAGTGTTTTTGTTTTCCTGGCAAGAGGTACTGTGGGATGCAATCTGAATACAATAGTCGTGCCTTTCGTGGTATGCAGTCTTTATCATGCTTGGATATGTTGAATTAGTAGCTATAGTCCTCTGGAAAATGTATTAAAACTTTTACTTCTAACTAGTTCAAACATTTTCTCGTAGAAAGTCTTGATCTTATCTCACTATACAGTGTGACATCGTGTTCCTTGTAAGCAGAAACTTTCTTGCTATTACAGTGTTAGATTGGTTCCGTTTCCCTTTGCTCTGCATCCCCTAGGGCTTCACCTCTTGGCTAGGCTATTGGATTGCATCTGTTCTACTTATGGATTATCATTGTGTGAGCTTCGATGGGGTTAAACTTTCGCCAGAGTAAAATCCTGTTCAAACTCTGGTATCTTAACATACAATGAATCTAAAATGTGGCAAGGAGAAAACCCATTAACAAGCCCTATCTAGTAAGAACTGCTAACATAGCATTTGATTATAAGAGCTCAGTATTCAGACATTAAGA
>Ga0325402_1003227_pt1 | contig 14649 bp, 13 predicted proteins | sample PopdelMetagenome_22_FD_207212 | JGI IMG/M metagenome (GOLD analysis project Ga0325402, IMG submission 207212) | Populus deltoides microbial communities from Bellville, Georgia, United States - Xylem-PdKOR-R3 | ecosystem: Host-associated > Plants > Phyllosphere > Stem > Wood/Secondary xylem... | reverse complement strand
TTCTAGACGCACCAAATTTGTAATATAGTTTACATAATATATTTAATCTTGATTGATAAACAAACTAATCCATGTATATATAAAAATAATTTAGTTTAGTTATAAAATAAATAGATTTAATCTCAAATATTCTTCAAAACAGGTTGAAGAAAATAAATTTATCGTAACACCGTGATATATTATAAATATGCCTGTGGACTGTACGAATAATGGAGCCACTGTAAAAGGGCATTTATATTTTGGGATGTCAAGTCAGGCATGGACGAGGTACATTCATTCACATGCATCTCATGGAGTCCACATAAGACATTATCATGATCAATCATAAATTAATAATTGTACGGAATCCAGTCAATATGATAGAAAATATCTGTCGTCATTCTAGGATCACTCATTTTTTCCCTTCATTTTCTTTTGATTGATTGATTGATTCATCTCATATACTGTTACATTTTATTAATCACCATCAATTGTGTTTAGATAGAATGCGTTCTGGAACGAGATGTTATTAAAAAATTTAATTTTTTTTATTAAAATTTAATATAGTTTGTATATTTTAGATTGTTTTAATGTGTTGATATTAAAAATAATTTTTAAAAAATAAAAAAAATATCATTGACATGCATTTCGGCATAAAAAATTATTTGAAAAGTAACCGCTACCATATTGTCAAGCACTCTCTTAATCTTTAATTTTGTTTTTATTAAATTGTGAGAATCTAATCGGTTTCTTAATTTATAATTTGATAGATTTAATCAAAAATTTATAATTTTTTTATTCAAAATAATTTCGTTTAAATATTTTTATTAAAAATAAATTAATCTAGATTATCTTAAATATTGTTACGTTGTATTAATCACCATCAATTGTGATTAGTTAATCTTTAATTTTCTTTTTATTATTATAAAAAAATTGCGAGAATCTAATCAGTTTTTTAATTTATAATTTGATTGATTTAATAGAAAAAATTTATTTTTTATTCAAAATAATTTCGTTTAAATATTTTTATTAAAAATAAATTAATCTAGATTATCTTAAATAATTTAAAACCCTAGCTTTACTTCGTATACGGTTTAAATAACTATAAGTTTTTACATTGAACGAAAGAAAATGCAAAAATCATTGAAATGGGTCATCAATCAGTATCCCATCAGCCCAATACAAGAGATGGGGCTAGCTGCTGGTTGATGACGGTGTCTTGTCGTTGAAAATAATGCAATGAAATTAATGCTTATGAAAATGATTAATTGAAAAAGTTTATACATGTGTAGCTAGAATCGACCACAAAAGTGAACCGGCAATATATATACACACTGGCATATTCAAATGTAATTTATAGTGGGTTAATATTAATTTTTTTAAAAAATATTAAAAATATTTTAATAATATTATTAAATCTAAGCAAGTGAGTTAATTTTTAAGTAATTTAGTGTTTTTTGTATCAATAACATTTTCACAATAGGTTTTAATCATAGAATTTAGTTTTGGTACTCAAACCTATTTTGACAAAAAAATACGAAGTTTAAATAAAAATTGAAGTGATTGAAGGCCGGATTCCAATTCCTTGCATGATTTTTGTTGCCACCCAATTTTTTACCTTTTTTTTATAAATTTCTTTTTTAAAATTCAAAAATAACGAAAAAAAACGAAAATAAAAAAAAATATGTTTTTTAAATATATTTGCATCTTTTTTATCATTTTCAGCATCATTTCAAAAGAATTTAAATTTTCAAAAGTCTTTCGCACGCGTTCGACTTTTCATACATTATTTTTAAAATCATTGATTTTCTTCATTGACTCGATGTTGATATTTCTCATTTTAAAAAAAATATAAAAAATTAAGAAAAATTAAAATTTACAAAAAATAAAGAAGTTGAGGGACCAATGTGCTTTAGGGACTAAGCCATTTTCTTTATAAATAGAGATCACAACATACACGAAAGAAAAGGCAATTCTGAAAAATAAAAGAAACACAAAAAACCCTAAACCTAAACCTTCAAACCGTCGCCCCCTTTTCCTTTGGGTTTGTCTCCCAAAACTAGCCAAAGGAAGGCAGCCGCCGCTTCCCCTCTTGAAGCCAAAGGAGGCGCAACCCCCCACTCTTATTTGTTTTGGAAACGAAACCGCCATCCCCCGGGGTCCTTGGTTTTTTTGCTCTCCCAGAACCAGAGAGCCAAGGACCCCCTACCATTTCAGTTCTTCTCCCTTTCCCAGCTGGTCCACATTCCATCTCTCGGACAACCCCCTCTCTTTGCCAAAACCAAATGTCATATGCTGTAACTGATGAAACTACAGGAGATGAAGACGAGGGACAAACAATAACAGGAACATGGGGAATTTAAATCAAAGATCAGAGCGGGAACGCACCCAACGACTAAACACACCGTTTTAGTTTATTTTGCAATATTATTAGGATACACATGTAATAAGGAATATTACCCTTAAGTTTCGGAACAACCAAATTATGTGTGTATTTAATTGGTTGCAACAGAATAGAAATTATGTTGAAAAATTGTAATGTAAGAAACGCATGAAGAGAAATTCAGGTGAATCATTTCTTGTTTCTATACAATTTTCACTTCTTCTTCTTCATCTATCAAATTGATATCTAATTGCGATATCCACCAATTAACCAAATTAAGACTGAGATCAGTAACAGGGGAAGCCATTTCCATTCCACCCATAACAACTGGTATCAGAGCTAACCTTCCTTGGCTAAGGCTACGACGCTAGAAACACGAACTGCAGAGATAAAAAGGCTTGGGGAGTCCATTGAACTAACAAAAAGAGAAACCAACCACAAGTATGAATTGCTCGTTACTCTCGTGAAAGAACAAGGCTAGAAGTTGGACACTACCATAGACTGTCATGGAACTTAGATCGAAGACATAAAGAATTTGCTTAGTGGTTTGGCGCAATAATTGGAGTTTGTCATGCAAAGGATTCCATTTGCTGTAGGGGAATCAAGTCAGGGCAGGGAAAAGCAAACGGTTCATCAGAATGAATCAACAGGCAAACCTATCTATTTGAATGAGGGAAGACCAGCTGCTTATAAGGTACACAGGCCAAAACACCTCTTTCCAGTATTCGGAAGGGATGATGTGCATAGATGGTTGTATAAATGCAATCAGTACTTTGAAATTGAGGATTTTGAGAAACTGAAACTTGCTTCTTATTATTTAGATGGCATAGCTCTATATTGACACCAAAATTTTATGAGAAACTTAAATAACCAGAGAGTAAGTTGGGATGAGTATGTAAAAGCCTTGTGTTAAAGATTTGGAGGGCAGAAGGACCCTATGGAAGACCTGATTAACCTGAAACAAGTAGGGACACTGGAAAACTATATCCACGATTTTGACATTCTATGGAATAAGGCAGACATAGGGGAGAAACAAGCTTTAGTTATATTCTTAGGGGGTCTAGAATTGGAGATTAAAAACACTATCAAAATGTTCGAACCCAAAGACCTGAGGCAAGCTTACAACCTTGCTAGATTGCATGCCAACACCTTAGCTCACAGATAAAATACGGGATTTACACCAAAACACTCAGCCTCCACCACTAGCCACAACCTGCCACAAAAAACCATGCAGTGTATAACAATGCTCAAAATTCTTTCAACAAAACTGCCAATAAACCCACCAAATCTATAAAAAACCAAGAGTTCGAAGAACGTAGATTAAAAGGGTTGTGTTTCTAGTGTGATGACAAATTTGTCCCAGATCATAGGTGCAAAAACAAGAGGTTGTATTCTCTAAGTATTATAGACGAGGAGGAAGAAATTAGAGGAGAGGAGCAGTGTAAGGAGGGATGCCCAACTGGAGAACTATACCCCAGATTTCATTAAATGCTTTAGAAGGGACTATCGGGTTCCACACGATGAAAGTCATAGGGAAGCAGGTTCTCCACATTCTGGTGGATTCGGGAAGCACTTACAACTTCTTAAACTCTTCATTAGCCCATAAACTACAGAACAATTTAACCACCATCACCCCTATAACTATACAAGCTGCCAATGGAGGGAAGATGTCATGTACTTTAGTGTGTAAGGGCCTGAAATGGGAGATATAAGGGGTGTGATTTGAAGCAAACGTTTCATCATGGACTTGAGTAACTATGACATGGTGTTAGGTGTTCAATGGTTGTCAATTCTAGGGGACATTTTGTGTAACTACAAGCATCTTTGAATGTCCTTTAATTGGCAGGGCCAGAGGGTGTTGCTGAAGGGAGAGAGTCCAATCAAATTCCAAGCTATTGAGCTTGCACAACTGCAGGGGTTATTAAACAGTCCAGAGCATGTGGCAGAACTTCACTTATGTAGTCTACAAGTCTTGGAGGATGATGATCTCGCTCTTAAAGCAACATCACCACCAGGATACCACGTTAACAACATTGCTAGAGAATTACAGTGACCTCTTTAAGGAGCCTGAAGGACTACCCTCAGCTAGGGGCCATGATCGTGTTATACCCTTGAAGGAAGGGAGTCAACCCGTTAACTTGAGACCATATAGGTACTCAGGGCTGCAGAAGGATGTGCTCGAAAAAATGGTAGAGGAAATGCTGGGAAGTGGAATTATAAGGCCTAACAATAGCCCTTTTGCCTCCCTAATAGTGTTGGTTAAGAAGAAGGATTCCACATGGCGACTCTGTGTGGATTATAGAGCACCCTAGGAAGTTCATCTTGGTTTTTTTCGACGACATATTAATCTACAGCAAGACATCTGCAGCTCACTATGAACATTTACAGACTGTTTTCGACCTCTTAAGGATAAAAGAAAGTAAGTGTAGCTTTGGCAATGAACAAGTCGAATACTTGGGCCATATTATATCTAAATATGGAGTTGCTACTGACCCCAACAAAGTCAAAGCTATAATTGAGTGGCCATTGCCTAGGAACTTACAGCAACTCAGAGGGTTTTTGGGGCTTACTGGCTACTATAGAAGATTTGTCAAGGGATACGGATCCATTTGCAAACACTTGACACAACTCCTAAAAAAATATGCCTTTGGCTGGAACCTATAAGCAACTATTGCATTCACCTTACTCAAGGAGTTGATGACCACTCCTCTAGTATTATCTTTGCTAGCTCTAGATAAATTATTTATTGTAGAGACCGACGCATTTATGGTGGGTATAGGTGCAATACTTATACAAGAGGGGCATCCCATTGCCTACATCAGCAAGTCTCTAGGCCCTAAACAGCAAGCCATGTCTATTTATGAAAAGGAAATGTTGGCTATACTGCATGCAGTCAACAAATGGAAGCATTACCCCTAGGGCGGCTTTTTTAAGATTCACACGAATCATGTAAGTCTTAAATATCTCCTAAACCAAAAGATAGTTACTCCTATGTAGCACCAATGGTTAATTAAATTAATGGGGGTATAACTATAAGATCAAATATAGAAAAGGGAAAGACAATGTGGAAGCTGATGCCCTCTCACGAACTTCAAGCCAATTACTCTATTCCTTGGTTGTCTCTTCAGTCTCTATCAAGCTTATAGAGGAGATTGCACAATCTTGGTAAAAGGATCCACATTTACTGACTGTCATTCAAGACCTGCAAGCCTCTCCAACATCACATTCACACTACACATGGGTCAATGGCCACCTACAGAGGAAGGGAAAAATTATGGTGGGGCATGATTTAGACATACACAGAAAGTTAATCTCTTTATATCACAACTCAGCCGTGGGTGGTCACTCAGGAAGCATGGCCATTGCAAAAAGGGTGGGAAGTTTGTTCTACTAGAAGGGCCAACAGAAACACGTTCCATAGTTTGTGTGAGCTTGCTCAATCTGTCAGCAAAACAAGCATGAGAATGTAGCCACTCCAGGGCTACTACAACCTCTACTTATTCCTCATGCTCCATTCATTGATATCAGTATGGATTTCATCGATGGGCTGCCTAAATCTGAAGGCAAGGATGTCATTATGGTGGTAGTTGATCGCTTCAACAAATATGCTCATTTCATGAGCCTCAGCCACCCTTATTCAGCACCTACAGTGGCTAAGATATTTATAGATAATATGTATAAATTACATGGTCTTCCAACATCAGTTGTCACCAATAGAGATCCAGTATTTCTGAGCAAATTTTGGAAAGAATTGTTCACCATACAAGGGGTTAACTTACTCTTCTCCTCAGCATATCACCCTCAAACTGATGGTCAGACAGAGATCGTAAATAAATATGTTGAAAACTACCTCAGATGCATGACAAGGACCAACCCAAACTAGTGGGCATGATGGCTATCACTTGCAGAATGGTGCTATAATACCAATTTCCATTCTTCAACTCAGCTCACTCCTTATGAAATACTATATGGGTTTCCTCCTCCTATACATGTTCCTTATAGTCCTAGAAACTCTACGGTGGAATCAATTGATGACATTCTAACCAGGCAAAAAGAAATGCTTAAGCAAGTCAAGAGGAACCTACAAGCTGCTTAGAACAGGATGACACAAACTGCTAATGACAGGCGCAACGAAAGGAGCTTCTCTATAGGGGACTATGTTTATCTTAAACTCCAACACTACAGGCAAAAATCAGTAGTCCACAGATCATCACTGAAATTATCAACAAAGTTCTTTGATCCTTACCTGGTGATCAACAAGATTGGCAACGTGGTGTACAAACTAGAACTTCCACCTTCCTCGACCATACACCCAGTGTTCCACGTTTCACAACTTAAGAGGCATGTCGGGAGCCAACCAGTGCAGACTACCCTGCCACAAATGCCTTCAAACCCTGTATTACAACCACAAGCAACAATGGACAAATGCATCGTGAAGAGAAAGAATCAGGCCGCTACTCAAATATTAATTCATTGGAGGGGTTTCTCACCTGTAGAAGCTACTTGGGAATATGCAAAGGAAATCACAACTCGTTTTCCACACTTTAACCTTGATAATAAAGTTATTTCAATGGGGGAAGATTTGTCACATGCTGTAACTGATGAAACTATATGAGATGAAGATGAGGGACAAACAATAATAGGAACAGGGGGAATTTAAATCAAAGATCAGAGCGGGAACTCACCCAACAACTAAACGCACCATTTTAGTTTATTTTGCAATATTATTAGGAGACAGATATAATAAGGAATATTACCCTTAACTTTCGGAACAACCAAATTGTGTGTGTATATAATTGGTTGGAACAAAATAGAAATTACGTAGAAAAATTGTAATGCAAGAAACGCATGGAGAGAGATTCGGGTGAATCATTTCTTGTTTCTATACAATTTTCACTTCTTCTTCATCTTTCCAATTGATATCTGATTGCAATCTCCACCAATTAACCAAATTAAGACTAAGATCAGTAATAGGGGTAGCCATTTCCATTCCACCCATAACACTAAGCTAGATCTTCCCCCTCACTCTCTTCAACCACAGCCGCCTCTCCACCTTCCCCGATCTCTTCATCTCATAACCTGAAAGAAACCTACTATTAACATCGAAGCCTTCCCTTCAGTGGGGTCTTCTTCTCCTTCGGTCTCTTCAACAACAATGGCCACAGACCAGCTAAAACAGCCCCCGCTTTTCTTCATCTTCTGCAACTGACCACAAATAGCTCACAAACTCATAGCCATTCCCCACAAGCCGTACACCTTTCCTTCTCCACAACCATTAGATCTTCCATCTGAAGAAGAAGGAAAGAACAGAAAATCAAGAGGAAGAAAGAAGACCGAGAATAGATCTAAAAAAGGAGAAAGAACCGGAAAGTTTGCTTGTGTTTTTCTTGTTTTGAAGGTCACCGCCGACGAGGAAAGCAAGAAGGGAGGAAGTCATTCCAGATCCACCCAGTCCCCTTCACGCGCTGCCAGTGGCTGCCGTGTGTGGAGAGGACGCGCCACCACTATTTTGGTGGTTCAGAAGACTTCCCAACAGTTCCTAGATTTTTAGGGTTTATTTTGTAATTTTTGAATTGTATAATGTGTTTGATTTTTTGTTATTTTATAATATATAATTATGAGTGTGAGAGTAAAAATAGTGATGTGTGTGTGCGCTTTTGTTTTATGTTTTTAAATGATAAAAAACCAAAAAAGATAAAAAAAAAAAAAGAATTAAATGTTTTAATTTGCATAGAATTCAGTTCATATTTTAAAAAATAAAAAATAAAATACTGTCATACGTGTGAGGCGTTGCAACGAATGTTCCTGTCTTAGGTAAGTATCTGGAAATTAAGAAATATGGGGAGACAAGGATTCCTTGTCTTTAATCACTGGAAAGCAGGAAAGGTAGTCGCCACTTAGTATTTTGGTCACTAGGAACTCTAACTCGTCTCAGAGATCGAGTACAGGGATTGGTTGTGTAAAGGGAAGGTATTAGCACTCCAAATACGCCTTACCTAAGGTAAGCTGCATTGTTTGATTATCTGATAAAAAGCTAAGGTGTTATTATATTTCTAATTGTTGGTCTATCTAAGGTTTCAGAAAAGTCCTTCTTCGTAAGAAGATCCTTATCTTATCGGGTAAAAGCCTATCCGTTCTAATGTCTATATAAAACCATTACCTTTTTAATATCAGGAATACGTTTTATGTAAAAATTCATAATCCTAGATACTAAAAGTAAAGAAAAATATTTTTTTGAAATATTGGCCTAGTTCTCATGGCTATAATAAACTTGTTATTAAAGCTAAAATACATGTTAAAACATATTTTTGAATTTTTTTGTTTTATGTATATAAAAAAACGATTTAATTTTTTTTTATCTTTGAGAGACTTGGGCGTATGCATGAAAACAAAATATTTTTTTGTTTTATAATTTTTTTTGCAATGTTTTGATGAAAACCAGGTATTTTAATACCAGATTTGTATCTTTACGATATAAAAATACTAGCCAATATTATGTAAAGTAGATAGAAAAATACACGAGAAAATCACAAAATATTTTAGAAAGATTTTTGGAATTTTTTAATTTTTTTTAATGAACTGTGGATTGCTCTCCACTGTGCAATGTGAACAGTAGAGCATCTGCTGAAAAAGAAGAAGAAGAAGAAGAAAGGGAAGGGGAAGGAGGTTGACCTATGGTGGAAGCTTGGCTGCGACGAGGAGATACGACTGGTGGCTTAATAGGCGTTGGTGGAGGGCATGGTGGCTGGTGAAGGAAGAAAAAAAGTTGCAGAGGAGAGAGGCTTGGCGACGCGCTCACTCTATGAGGTGGTCAAGCGGTTTCTTGTGATGGAGATGGAGGTGTTCAATTCAGCGGTGATGATGTTGGTGGCTGAATGCTGCGGTGGAGAGAGAGAGAGGTTCTACTGGCAGCAGAAACCGAGTATTTGAGGTTGGTTTTTTTGTTGTCTTTTGACCAGAATTTTTCTCTCCTTGGAGCATGCAAATCACATCTATTTATTGGTGGTGGATGAGGGAAACTTTTTCTGTTCTAGTGCCAAATGTCAGCCTTTGATTCGACCCGAAATCATTCCAAACATTTCTTCAAAGAAGCAATGATGAACTGCAAGTTTTGCGCCGGAAAATGGTTACTCAGGTTGGCTACTTTAGGGTGGTGCCGCCACCTCTACAGCCTCGATAAGCCTGAACGGTTTATACTAGCGTGTATTTAGGTATCACAGGATCATTTTCATGCAGGTTTCATCTAATTTGGGAAGAAACGAAGCGTCAAACGCCTTGGGAAGGAGGCCCCTCGGGCAGCCTCGCTGGAGAAGAAGATGAATAGTAACTTTTCTGCCAATTGCGCTTTAGTCCTTCAATTTGTGACTTATCTTTAATTACACCCTTGATTGGCTTCAAACTTTCAAAGTGTGAAGTATCTTACAAAATATCTTAAACGACGCGTCGTCTTTTTATTATTCATTTTCTTCTTCATTTGGCCTAAAAAGTTGTTCAGGTGCCTATTTTTCAAGGGCATTTAATGATTATTTCCTCAACCGAACCGGACAAACAACACACCATCATAATAGGCTGACATTGTACTACAACCCAAAGTAGGTCTCGCTAGAAAATTATCCCTACAGCAGTCGCGACACTACGCTAAAATAGCCAACCCGACCAGCTTTCAGCAGCCAACTTTTTTAGGCCATGATAGCAACTCTAAACAAATGGTTGGAATCTTTCCGGATCAAATTAAGGATTAAGATTTGGCACCAGTAAAAACAAGATGTCCATCTTCCATACCCTATAAATACGGGTGGATTCCGTGCATTGAGTAGGAAGAAATCAGAGCCCAAAGTTGGTGAAAAATCAGCTTTTCTTCCTAGTTTTTTTCTTCTTATCTGCCAACCATCTTCTTCCTTTTCTTTCTTCACACCTTTGCCACCAGCGCCACCACCAATATCACATGGACATTCCGAGCACTGCTAGTTAGCCACCCCTCAGATCAGGGAGCCCTCTTCTCCTCCCTATTTTGCTAGAAAACCATGGCAATTTGCATGCAGAACCATTGTTCTATTTGCATTGTTGAGCTGGGCCAGCAACCATGTGGATCATGGGTTGGACCCATTTCGGCCCAGCCCACCCCTCAAAAAAGCATAAGGGTTTGTTAGGCCACCTATCGGCCCAACTCGACTGGGTCGGGCTGGACCTACCTCATCCCAACCCATATATAAATAAAACAAATTTCAAAGGCTCTTTCAAAAAAAATTGTGATTTTCTCGTATGTTTTTCTAATAATTTTGCATAATATCGATTTGTATATTTAAATTGTAAGATACATATCTAGTATTAAAATACTTGGTTTTCTCCGAAACATTTCTTAAAAAATTGAAGATTAAAAAAAAATCTCAAAATTTTTTAAAATTAATTTTCTCTTTTAAAAAAACAAAAAAAATTCTTTGTTTTCATCCATATGACCATATCCTAAAAGTTTTCTAAGCATATTTTTTACTAAAAAAAAAACATCTTTCTCATGTTTTGAAATGCAAAAATAGAAATTGAATCCGAGTTATGTTAAGCATTTGAATTTTATATATTTAACACTTTGTATAAATATGTAATTAATACATCTTTTATCTAGCAAATAGGGAGAGATAAGGAATTCTTGTCTTTTATTCGTGGAAAAATATAATGAGAGTCGCTACCTAATATTTTGGTCACTAGGAATCTTAACTGGTCTTAGAGATCGGGTATGGAGACTGGTTGCGTAAAGGAAAGGTATTAGCACCCCAATTACGCCCGACCTAAGGTAAGCTGCATTATTTTCTTGTCTTTCTCGGTAAGGAGATCCTTATCTTATCAGGTTAAACCTAACCGTTCTAACGTCATTAAAAGAACTACCTTTTTAATATCAAGAATGTGCCTTACGTATAAACGCATAATCCTTAATATTAAAAGAAAAAAAATAGGTTTTTTTGTTATTTTTGAAATATTGGCCTAGTTCTCATGACTTTAATAAACTGGTTATTAAAGCCAAAATGCATGCTAAAATCTTTTTTTTTTAATACAATATGATTTTTTGATTTTGTCTTTGAGAAACTCGGCCATATGCAAGAAAGCAAGACATATTTTTTTTATTTTGCAAAGTTTTAATGAAAACCGGGTGTTTTAATACTAGGTTTGTATCTTTACGGTATAAAAATACAAACCAATACTAAGCAAAATTCAGTAGGAAAATCACAGATTTTTTAAAATAATTTTTGAAGAAAATTTCCTTTTATTTATTTTTTAGCTGGGCCCAGCTCGACCCATGTGGCTGGGCTGGACTCAGCAAGCCTAGCTAGGTCACTAGGCCAAGCCAGTGACCTGATTGGCTTTTAACTGCAAGCATGCATGAATAATTCACACACACCTACTACAGCCAAATTGTAATTAAATTTCACATGCACAGTGTTTGTGCAATTATAAATGGAAGTAGAATGAATGAAAAGCTTACCTAGTTCCTAGCCATTGCTGGGAGAAGTCCTTCCTGAGCTTGTTGCTGGGATTCTAGGAAGAAGCTTTGATGCCACTTCCTACGTCTGGCTTCCCTTCTGTTCTGTCTTCTCCTCGTGTCCATCTTTTATCTCCTCTTTCTGCGTCTGGTTCTCTCATTCTCTCTGTTTCTTTTCTTTAGTTCTTCTCCCCTGTTCCACTATGTCACCCTTGTATTTCCTCTATCACTCCTCTTCTCTTCCTTACACTCTCCCTCTCTATGTTCTCTACTCTCTCTCTCTCTCTCTCTCTCTTTTCTCCCCCTTCTGTCCATCTCTCCTCTGGCTTTTATAGCTCGAGAATACATGCGTTTTCGTGGTTATTACAGGAAGATTGTAACGGCCGACGTGCATTATGGTGACGAGGGATATCAGCCATAGGACATGCTCCCCTAATTGAAGCAGCTCCACTTTCTTCTACTGTCGAGACCGTTGTAGATGAAGAAGGTAATGAACAGTTGTCAAGGAAATGACACCATTTTAACATTCAAAATGAACATTTCTGATTTGGTCATTGGATTTTTTGCAATTTTGTAATCAAGCCCCCCTGATAAATATAACATTCTATATAAATGTTTATCTATCGTGACTAATGAGATCTCTTCATCATTTAAGTATTATAATGATCATCAAGTAATTTTATCTTTAGTGTTTGGCTTATCCAAGACTTGTATATATACCCCAATAAGAGATTAATAAGATTGGTGTTACCAAATTTTTAATAAGAGATCTTCCTGAATGTTTTTTTTTTCATTAGCATTTGTGAGATTATGATATTTCCCCCCTATATTTTAGATGATTTGAGGTATTTTAATGCCCATTAGTGGTACTTATATATAGATGGCTCCCTTACCATATATTATCCCCTATATTTATACTTGAAGAGTGTAAGCTTTTAAGGCTTATATTGGGTTGAGCTCATTTTATCATGTTATTGAAAGAGATGAACTTATATCAGAGCATATATATATATATATTGATTTGAACAAATAAAGACTACATTAGTGCCACTCTTATGAATGTTAGAGGCATCATCTATAAACAATTTCTTTCTCTTAATAATTGGAGCTTGTTTATTTCTTTATCCTAAAATTATTGAAGGAACATTCAATTTAAAGTCAATGAGAGCCTGAGCCTTAATGATTAGTTAAATCTTATATTGTAGTCCAAATTCTACCAACTTGATGGTCTAATGGACTCATTGCCCTTGTATGTTTGGTTTATAGAGGATCTATCTAAATAGCTGATCGAAAAGCACTATAATTAGGTGAGCCTAAAAGTAGGGATGAATTTCCTAAATGTGCTAACTAATACGAAGACCATTTTTTCCGCCTTTAGATACCTTTTTTTTTCTATATATTGTAAAGTCTAACTAGCTATTATATCACATACCTTTAAATATAGACAAAATAATATTCTTTTCCATTGATTGTGATAAGTTATACAAAAAAGATAGGAAGACTTTTAGCTTTTCAAATACTTTTTCACACATTAGAGTCCATTAAAAGTTACTTATATTTTAAAGGTGCAAAAAAAAACAAGTCATTGTTTTTCTATCTGGGAAATGAAGTGATTCAGGACAACTTGTCGGCTAGGAAACTTTCATACATCTTTCAATAATTAGGGATGATCATGTCTAGAATGGCCTGAACTTTTAGCTCAAGGTTATGATTAATCCTTTTGATGCTTACAAGTAACCCTAATAATTTACTTCACATATAAAAAATACATACTTAAAACAACTTATATTTCTCTAGTATTTTTATAAGAACTAAGAATACCTCTTGTAGGCCTCAGATGTGCTTTTTAAAACTCATATATTTAACTAGCATGTTATCCATATAGGCCTTTATATTCCTACCTAACTAGTCGCCAAATACCTTATCCACCATCATCTAATAGGTTTTCCTTATGTTATTGAGGTTGAAAGGTATGGCTTTATAATAATATGTTCATCTATTTATGATGAAAAAGGTTGTTTTTGTTTCTCATCATAGGGGTACTTGGGTATCTTATAGTAGCTAGATTTGTCATCCAAAGAACTCAAAATCAATGATTGAGTCAATCATCATATCAATATTAATAAGAAAGAAGTTATCTTTCGAGCAAGACTTGTTGAAGTTGGTGACATTGGCAAACCAAATAAGAGTATATGACTTCTTGAATGATTCTCACTTTTAGAAGTTTACCACTTTATTGGATATCGTCTTTTATTTTTTTTCACCCTTCAAAACTCTTTTTCTTCTAACAAATATAAGAAAAAAATTGATATTAAGTCAATAAAAAGACATGTCTTAGATGATTCTAAGAATATCCACCAACCTAAAATGAAATCAATCTTTTAATTTTTAGGATCTCAACAAGTTCACTTTATTCAACCATTAAAGTTGAACCAATCTTCATTAAAGAGTCTAGATATTCCTCCTTTAAAACCATATCCTGCAATTCTCTAATGAATTTAGTTGAACTTTCTCTTCTCTTTAATGTCAAACCTTTTTGGTTATTAAACATGATGGTTTTCTTCATTTTTAGACACGAAAAGATGTATTTACAAAAGGTTAATTAGTTGAAACTAATCGTAACCACGTTGTCCTTTGTAGGGAACTTTAAAGTCAAACACTTAGTGTTAATGATTATATTAATGTCATGAAGGAGGGGTCTTCTAATAATGGTATTGTGTGCTAGGTTTATTTTAATGACCATGAAGATTTAGTAGAATATTCTGCACTAAGGGTATGTGCTCGTGGTAACGAGTATCTTAATAGCTCCCTTTAT
>Ga0325402_1003226_pt1 | contig 14649 bp, 9 predicted proteins | sample PopdelMetagenome_22_FD_207212 | JGI IMG/M metagenome (GOLD analysis project Ga0325402, IMG submission 207212) | Populus deltoides microbial communities from Bellville, Georgia, United States - Xylem-PdKOR-R3 | ecosystem: Host-associated > Plants > Phyllosphere > Stem > Wood/Secondary xylem... | reverse complement strand
AAAAAAAACATTATAATTATTTATTAATATATGAAAAGTTATCTCATCGACCTATGCTTTGAATTAAATTATATTAAAAAATTAAATTTTATGAATTAAATTTTATTAAAAAATTAAATTTTATAATTTATATTTTGAAGTGCAAGTAACACTTTACATCTTATATCTCTTTCACCTAAAAAAAATATTTACTTTTTTATATGCTTGTCATTACTTTTTATTTAATGTCTAAAATTCCCCTAAACACAATAAATAACAAAAATGTCGGCTTTTTTTTTAAAATGTAGTCGTTACTCCTACCTTTATTAATTACAACAATGCCACTACTAATAATTATTTAAGAACAAAAACACTATTTTGTTCTTAAAACACCCTAAAAATTACAGAAACATGACAACATCATTTTCTTCTCAAATAACCTCCAAAAGTTTCAAATTCTAGCAAATTTTAAGAAGCATAAGAACACCATATTGTTCTTTAATCTTCACCTAATTTCATTTAACAACATTGTTAATCACAACCCAACATGTATTGCCTCAATCCCCATCAAACTTGACAAATAAAACATTCTCAGACATAGTTAACATGCCTTCATCTACATCAAATGCTAGTAGCTTAGAAAGTTGCAATAGTTTGGATGAACTCAAGTTAAAAAATAGAAGGTGCAAGAAATATGTAAAAAAAAAGCAGCGATTAGAATATTGAAAATAAAAGCTAGTAAGAACAAGTTATTCTATAGATGTAATGATTGGTCACGCGACTAATTTTATTGATTGGTGTAAACATATAAATGAAATTGAAAATATTGTAATAGGTGGAGGATGTTCTCATGATGTCGAGTGAAACTGGATGAATTGAAGAAAATGAAAGATGAACTACGTGGAGTTTGGATCAAGAATCATAACATGAAAGCTAGCTTTGTTTGTGTGAAATTGTTGTTAGTAACTAATTTAGTGTGTGATATTAATATTTGTATCTATTTTTTTTGTTCATGTCAAAAAATAAAATAAAAACATAAGGCAACTTTGATCTATAACTATATAACATTTATAGTACAAAACAATTCGAACATTAGTTGTTCAAATTATTTTACCAAAAGCATCAAAATTCAAACATATTTAGAAAAATCATAAATATTCTAACATTCATAGCAGCAGCAACACTGAAAATCATCAATCTTTTTTCATATATTTCAATCAATGAAACTACTTTTGGGTAAAGTGTTGAGAAGATATAGATATACTTCTGAACATTTAAAAGATCACATAGATTATTCAAATTAGATATTCATTTAAAACTAAAGATATATCCAGGTACCACAATAGAATCACATGTGTAGAGGGTTATGATGAGGATGTACTAGCATCATCTCTAGTAACTTTGCCATATTTGCTACTATTTGAGCCTCTCATAGCACCATCACTAGATTTCCTCTCAATTATACCACCTCTTAAGCCTCTTATAGCATCAATATCGGATCCCTTCTTAGATCTCCCAACTCTACCATAACCTCTACTTGAAATCTATTAAGCATTGTCCCTTTGGTAAGTTCTAGAATCATGGTCATACTGCTTGTAATTATTGTATCTAAGTGTTGAAACCATCTTCCTTACCATACCAGACTAATCATCTTCATCTTTCCTTCTTCGATTCTTTCTTAGTCTATCAATACACCTTTTCAAGTTGGGGGGTAATGACATCTCTTTCCTTTGGATAGAGATCAACTTCAAATAAAGGGTGCACATCAATAGAATATGCTTTTCTCAAGGTTTCAACACTATAGCATGCATGACAAACATCTTTAAATTCAATTCTCTTGATATGCACACAAGGCACCACATGCTTGCATCCTTTTTTTAGACCAGCAATGACTTTTACACCTTCAACCACTAGTCAACAATGACAACACCAATTAAAGTTGCACCTCTTTTCCTCCCAGACTAGCATTGTGAGCAGCAACAAACTCCACTACCATCTCCACCATTTTCGTGGAAGGCCAACAACAGCAGTTGGCATCTCACTAGGCCATATAAGCTTTCTTTTCCCATCTTCATTTTAATTACTCTCTCCTATACAAGTATGCAAAACATGAATTACAACTTTTTTACAAGTTATGTGGGTTGGATCAGACCTAACCCATATGACTAGGTTGAGTCCATCTTTTTTTTGAAAAAAAAAGAAGAAGTAACTTTTGGATTGTCTGTCAGCCCATCCAAACCAGGCTGAGCTTGGGCCTCAGGCCCAATAAGCCCAACCTTTAGGCTAAGAATGTGTTTGCCAAACACACCTTTATGCCTTTCCTTAAGTTTTTAGCTTGTTCTTATTTGAATGTTTAGCCAAACAAATTCTTAAAAATAAAAATAAAAATTTCAAAAATTTCAAAAACTATTTTAAAATTATTTTTGGGTCCCTCGCATGTTTTCTCAATAATTTTTCCTAATATTGGGTTGTAAATCACACTATAAAATACAGACCTAGTATTAAAAATACCTAATTTTTCTCTCTTAATTTTCAAGCAAAAATAAAAAATAAAAAACTCCTTATTTTAGAGAATACAAAAATATGTTTTTTATTAAATTATTTCATTTAATATTGGGTTGTAGATTTACATTGTAAGATACTGAACCGATATTGAAAATGCCCGATTTTCTCCAAAATTTCAAAAAAATCCAAAAAAAACTCAAAAGATTTCTTCATGTAAAAAAAATACAAAAATATATTTTGTTTTCATGCATATGACCAAATTCTGAGGGTTTTTTCATGCATATTTTCTAAAACACAAAAACTCATTTAATATTGGGTTGTAGAATTACATTGTAAGATACGAAACCGGTATTGAAAATACCCGATTTTCTTTAAAATTTCAAAAAAATCCAAAAAAACTCAAAAGATTTCTTCATGTAAAAAAAATACAAAAATATATTTTGTTTCATGCATATGACCAAATTCTAAGGGTTTTTTCATGCATATTATCTAAAACACAAAAACAAACAAAAAATATATTTTTATCATGTTTTAAAAATATAAAATAGATATCGTAAACAATTTATGATTATCCATTAAGATTTGGCTAAAATACAAAAAATCCTATAATAATTATTTTGTTATTTGGAGTGTTAGAATTTATCTGTAGAATTTAATGTTTATGGGTATAAAATTACATCATAAAATATACCTTTTTATGTTAAAGATACAAAATAAGAGATGAATGCGATGCTAAAATTAGGGCATTAGAATAGTTAGGATTTAACCTTATAAGATAGAGACTTTATCACAAAGAGAGATCTGTCTTGAGTCTTAAATAAAATCAACGGATAGAAACATAACCTAGATTAACAATCAATCAACAACGCAACTTATCCTAGATAGGTTACGTTGGGGGTGACATGTCTTCCTTTTGCATAACTAGTCTCCTTATCTAAACTCTCGCAGACCATAGGTTTTCTAGTGACCATGATATTAGATGACAACTCTCTCTAATAATAACTTTATAATTAAACTTAAACATCCTTCAATTCTAGGAGGCAGATTTGCCATTCGACGTCGTGCACGTCTCGACAGGATGACGACTCACTAGGGACTTGTATGGTCGGATTGAGCTTTGTTCGCTTGTTTATTTTTTTTTTGGTCTGTGTAATTTAATTTTAGCATGTTTTTTTACATATTGCTCATGCATAAGTATGTCAGGTATGGATTAATGCCTTCCTGCATTTAAATTTTTAAACAAACCTAATTTTAGGTTAGGTGGGAAGTAGCAGTCTGCCTTATGACTTTTAGTTGAAATTTAGATTCGTGAAACATCCAATTATGCTTTGAGCGTTTACTTGGTAATTACAATTATACTATGCTCTAATCATTTCTTGTAAATCCTTATATTGCCTTCACGAAAGAACCCTTTTGAGACCATGTAGTAAGTCTACCCTTCATGTAGTGGTTTAGAACTTGACTTTAAGATATTAATTCCCTAATAATTCATTTTACATCAAGGCAGATCTGATTAATTCATTCAATTGGCATTACCACCCCCATTTAGTTTAAAATACAAAATTTATTCCATATATCATTACTTCGAAAGGCAAAGATGGATCCCTCACAAGTTTTGCCACAAATACCAAGGGAGATTAATAAGGATTTAACCCTAGAAGTAAAACCAGTGAGGATTTTAGATTATAAAGAAAAGGAATCGGGAAATAAGAAGGTTTATTTGATAAGAGTGCTATGGAGAAATTCTCAAATAAAAAAGAAGACATAAGAAAGGGAATCCAAAATGAAAAGAAATATCTAGACTTGTTTCTAAACATATGTATGAATTTAAATTTTAGGGATGAAATTTTTATAAAGAAGAGAGTGTAAACCTCAAGTTAAAAATTTAGAAAAATATTGAAGTAGAAAATATCTCAAGAGAGTTTAAAATGAGTAGTTGATTGTACAAAATAGTTACGGACCCTAAGGGTTGAAGATGAAATAATTAAGTGTGAATTCTCAATTATAGTGGAATCTTGAATAAAAGAAAATATCAATAAAATCAATAAATATAAAATATAAATTTTGGAACAATGTGTTTTTCAAAGGATAGTCGAGGAATATGAATAAATTTGATCCATTATGGTATCAAATTTTAACGAAAACTTAGAAAACTTCCTAGAATTATTTAAGAGACATAGGATAATAACAAAACTATAAATTAACAAAAAAATCCAGCTCCCTTTCTTATATGAAATCGCCAGCCATGAATAGAGAGAATGAACTTTTTTATTCTCTTATTCCTTGCTTTTTCTCCAAATTTCTTAGGTAAACTAGGTTTTGAGATATCATAGGAGGGATTAGTGGAGTTAAAACACATAAACACAAGAATTAGGAGTGATTAAAGTGAAAGAAAATTAAGGTTTTAGATAGAGAAACTAGGGAAAATAAAGGAAGGAGAAGAAGGATTAGTGGAAACTTGATTATGAAGCATTTGAAATTCAAATAATCAACTGGTAAAGTGTCTTAAACTCATCCATATAAGCTTGAGGGAAGTTTAAATGATTTTGATAAAATATTTCAAGTTTTTTGGGTGGGGTTCATTGTTGAAATTTAGAAGAATTGAAAATCTTGTTGTAACTAAAACAATTGGGATGGAAAAAGTTTTGATAAATGCAAAATCATGGAAAAATAAAGTAGAAATCATGGAGGTAATGAAGAACTAGGGCTGACTAAGTTTAATGCTAAATGGGAAGTTGTTTGTTTGAGTTGAATGTTTAGAAATTGTATGAAGTTAATGTGTGTTGTTATGACAATACTAATTGGAAATAGATTAAATTCCTTTAACAAAATTTTAATTGATTTTATTAGTATACGGTGAATTAGGGTATATGAGCAATATTAGGGGGGGATTTATGTTATTAATTTATAATTGATGAATCAAGTTAGATTAGCTTGTTTTTAATGAAAATTTATGAACAATTGAAGAAAGAATCATGATGACACAACGAACCTAATAGCTGGCCATGTATATGATAATTGGAAATGGATTAAATTTCATTAACAAAATTTAATTGATTTTATTAGTATTCGGTGAATTAGGGTATATGGGCAATAATAGGGGGGGCTAGGATTATTTGTTAGGGGGGCCAAAATTAATATAACAAGATATAATATTTGTTTTAATTTATTGTACATGAGTTGTAAAACAAAATCTGTATAATTTAGTTTTATTCAAATAACTTATTACAAATATATAATGACATTTGTATAAGGTAGAAGGTTGTAGTAATATTAAATTGAGTCAAAGCAATGAAGTTAATTTTACCTTCATAATATATCCATCACTTTAATGTTGTTGGTCTTTATATCTATCAAATATAAACATACAAAGTATATAAGAAACATTAGTTAAAGCGAAGCATTATTTATGTTTGATAAACTTTGAAATAAAGCAAAAAATAATAAAGAATGATTCTTACATATTTATTTTAATTGTGCTCGTTTTTCTTTCATAGAATAGAAATCATCGATTATCATATCAATTGTGAATCTTTCAAAAATTTATTTTTCTATATAGACAATCAAATAATTTGCAAGAAAATCATCCTCCATCCGATTACGAAGTTTTGTTTTAACAATCTTCATCGTTGAAAAAGCTCGTTCAGTAGGCTATGAGTTATCAATATTTGTTTTTCAAAAAAAAATCAATTCTTCTTATTTTTTTCATGGTTCAACCTACAATCAAAGCATATATAGTAAGAAAAAATTGATAATTTTGGTGGCTCTGCTAAAAACAAAACATAAAAAAATAATCCAAGCATAATCAAAACAAACCAATAAAATATATCTAATTAATTAGAAAAAAAATCACTATAACAAGAATTCAAAAAATAATTGGTAGAACTAGCAGATCTGAGGAAAAAAAAAGGAGCAAAAATGGTAAAATTATAAAAAAAACCTCATCAAATTATTAACAAACATCTCAACACACAAAACAAAAATAGATTTTAAATTTAAGTTACCTTGTTTCGTTTGATGAAAGATAAATTAATTGGTGGCTCTGCTTCAATCTTTTTGTAGAAAAATTTTGCTCGTGATTTGTGTTTTTATTTTTATTTTTGATCGGCTGCAGGATTTATATTAGGGTAAATTGATGACTCTGTTTTTTATTTCACAAAATAATGCCTTTATATTGTTTTCTTTCCATGCAAGTCAAGAGTAAATTCAAAGAAAATCAAAAGTAAAGTCATACTTAATATAAGGCCCACCTCTTTAAAATAAAAAATATAACTTCTCTTATTACTTCATTACCTAATAATGAAACAAAATTAAAATGTGTTGAAGGGGGGCTAGGGCCCCTGTTGCCCACCTTGCTTCCGCTCCTGGAGGGATTTGTGTTATTAATTTATAATTGATGAATCGAGTTAGATTAGCTTGTTTTTAATGAAAATTTATGAACAATTGAAGAAAGAATTATGATGATACAACGAACCTTATAGCTGGCCATGTATATGGTTTGGGGAAATTGAATAATTGATTGATATATTATTGTAATTTTGATTATCTTATAAGTATTAATAAGACGATAATATTGAAAGAAAATAGTTAATTATATACATTGAAATATAAGTTAGTTTGTTTACTTATTAGAAATTATATATGGAAGATTGAAGTATGGTTTAAGATAGTTGTTAGGTTATGAAATTTCATGAATATGGATTGTTGTATATTATTTTTATATTTAGTAATGTACTAAGAAAGAGTGAAATAAGTTAGTATAAAATTGAAAGTTGTTTGACTTGAAAATGGATGAGTTGTTTTGAGAGACATATTAATTATTGCATCTCTTTTTTTTTTTTTTGATTAGGAAAAGCATCAGGAGATGGGCCATTAGCATGAGGAGCTTGATCTACATAAGAAGCAGGTAAGTGCTTAACACTCCATCTCTTTAAATTATTGTTATATATATTTTTTAATTTATATTATTGTACTATGGTGTTCAAAAAAAGATAACAAAAAGGATATATAAGAAATGAACATAACATATAAAAATACATATAAAAAGAAATGGTAAAAAAAGAGTGAATAAAAATGTGAAATAAAAGACAAGTTTGTCATCTATGATGAAAGCCAATGAGTATTAAGCTTACCGCCTTTTACAGAAGCTAATGAATGTTAAATCCATTGTTATGAATCGAGACAAATGAACAGTAAGATTTCCATCTCAGAAAGAGACTACTGTAAATAATGGTGTCTATCATGAAAATAAAATTAATGGATTGATATAATATAATGGTTGAAAGTTGAAAAATATTGACTGACAATAACTAACGATAGTTAAGTGTTAATATAACAACCTTGGTAAGGACGAAGAAGAAGAAAAATATTAATGAATTTAAAAGGCAAAATTTGCAAAGTTAGTACCTAGGTTTGGAATGAAAAAGTTAAAATGTAGATATGAATGTCAAAAGTTATCAATCTAGTCTATTATTATCGATATCATTTCGTGGAAATTAAGTATTAATTGTTTATTATTTTATGGGTCACAAGTCCATCGCACACTAGTGGACAAGACTAATCTAGTTTGTGTTATAAGTTTAGCTATTTAGGTATCCATTTAGCACATGTTTTACCTTTTGTATAATTAGTAGGATTTATTGTTTCTATTTTTGTAATTTTTATTATTATTATTTTATAAATAACTAACTTAAATATTCTTACATTTACTTTCATGCTTTACAGATAATGTGTGTGTGTGTAAATTGTATAAATGTTCTAAATAAATAATTTGAAATTTTGTGTTGTTATGAAAATATGTGAGATTATGATTTAAGTGATAGTGATGAAATTAAAAATTAAAGACACTTGTTGATGATGAGAAAAATAAAATTAGATTTTATACAAGTTATGAAGTATTGAATAATTGAAATATTAAAAATTAAAAAGAAAATTTACGGAAATTTTATTAAAATAAAATAATTTAATAAGTCTTTTGTAGAATGGAATCGAAGAAAATAAGATAAATAATTCATGATTTATAAATAGAAGAATGAACATAATTTGTGTGTGTCTCTAAAGCCTCATTTCTTAATATATATGGCAAATATATGGTTATAATTGTATTGCAAATGGTGGGATGTTACAAATTGCTAATTATTTTTTCATGTATATAAGAAATGTTTGGTTATAATTTTATTACAAATAATGGTACGTTATAAAATATAAATTTTAATTTTTAATTAATTAAAAATAATAAAAAATAGAATTAAAAAAAAATCAATTACTTATAAAAATCTAATTTAATCAGGTTAAGTCATAAAATTTATGATTCGAGTTATAAAATTAAAACAGCTTGAAATAAATTATAAAACTCAATTTATAATAAATTTAATATTAAAAGATAAATTTAAAAATAATAATAATAATAATAATAATAATAAGAAAACAGTATTTCTGTGAGGAGTAATTTCTCGTCATCAATTAGCTTTCGTTAATGGAGTAGGAAAGTCATAATTAAAAATGGTAAATTAAAAAAAAAGACAAAAATTGGTATTCTACACTGTATAACTAAATTGAGAATTGCAAGAAATAAAAAATTGAGAAAACATTCTCACCTGTCTCTCTCTCTCTCTCGGTTGTAACTTGTGACTCCCTCCCCGCGCTTTGCTGCTGCTCGTGCTCTTCGGTAGCGCAACGAGAAAGAAGAATAAGGGAATGGGGTGGAATTACCCATACATATCATTAGAGGAAATGGTGAAACTTCTAAAAGGGTTTGTAGATATAATGATTTTAGCATCTGGGTATCAATCCTCTGCTCTTTTAGCCCACTGGGACGCTCAAAACATAAAAAAAGCCATCCACTGGGGTTCCTTCTTCCAAAATGTAAGCGCCACAGGTTTTTTTGGTTCTTTAAATCAATCTTCGTGTATGTAAGCATTAGTTCGTTTCTTCATTGAAGGGCAGACAGAGCATTATTATAAATGTTCCTGGTAATTACTACTCTTATGACGTCTTAGGTACTTAAGCATATGAGTAGCTCAGATGTTTACCAGGACTCAATTAAGGAACTTGATGCAGCTCTCTGTCAAATGAAATCAAACCCTTATTTTCCCCAGGTTGTGGCTTTCTTCATTTTGAGTTAGTTTTATTATCTGTGACAAAGTTTAACGTGATTAATATATATATATATATCTGATAAAAGCAGGGTCTTGCAAATCTTTCATGCGATACTCTGAGTAGGGCAAGGAGTTTTGTGTTGGCCCATTTGTTCCAGACTTTACCACTGAGGGATTCACATCTCAAAGCTTTTTTAACTGCTGTAATTGAGATGGAGCTTGAGAGGGTTTCGGAATCGGAGCATGATTGTCTAAGTGTGTATCTTAACAAGTTAAAGCCGCGGAATCTGCAGCTTGATTTGGTTCTAGAAAGGAGGGGTTTTGTGAAGGATTCTATGGTTTTATCAGAAGAAATTAGTCAAACTGTGAAGTTTGGAAAATTCTGCGATAATGATTTGACAAAGTTGACTCTTCAAGAAGTCTTCAAGAGGCAGTCTGCAGTGTCATGCATATCGACAGTGGAGACAGGCTTAGATGTCCTCTCTAATGCTATCAGGTGTAGTAGTGGGACTGAATCTGATAGTAGCATGCTGGAAGAACAACTAAAACTTGATGGAGCTCCTTCATCTGTTGGGTATAAACGAATTCATTTCCCTAACTGTGAAATAAGTGCATTTTGTTTATTGACTGACAATTACATGCATAAAACCATGTAGGCTTCATTGTTTCTTGCAAATAAAGTTTGTTGACATTTTTTTACAACTATTTTACTCATGTCGATTGGTTCAATTGAGCAAGTAGATGGTGCTAGATTATAGAATTTTTACTTTGAGGTCAAAAACAGACACACTTTGGCTTTGTGTGCAGGGAAATAGAAAAGCCGGTTGATTTTTTCACGTGGAATCATTGGAAATCAAAGATGGTTTCGTATTTTCTTGATAAGAGAACCATTAGATTGGTCTCAGGTGCCAGCATGATATTTTCTGCCCCTAAGATGCAGTGGCTACAAGTGTTTGAACGGCTGAATACTTCAGCAGATTGCAAGAATGATGGTTCGAGTGAAATAGTTGTAAGTCGATCTAATTTTTGAAATTAAATAGAAGGATGTAGTCTAATACATATAGCTTGATTTTATGACCAGCAATCACTCGTTTGGTTCATATTTTACAATATAATGTTTATTTGATCCATGAGTTTTCAATATTTGAAATATTAAGAATTCCATTGACTTAGGAATCATCTACAAGCTTTATGTGCATGCTAAATTCATTGTGCATGTATTGTAATATATTTCAGCGTATAAATGGTTGCAAGCAGTGATGTCAACCAAACACAACTGCACTTGTGCTACTTGATTCACTTGGCTTGCTTTGGAATGCACTGTCAAATTTTCTCATCTAGGTTTCTTTCAATAACTACATGTGACCTTCTTTCTCTCTCTCTCACACACCTTTTGATGCTATTTTATGATGGTTGTGAAGTTCGCTCAAAACCCAGCAAACTAAACCCGTTTTTATACGCATGGTTTTTTTTTGGGGGTTCAGTTTGGGGAGGAGTCTAGGTTAAATTAGTGAAGGATGTAAATGAGAATTGAAATAGAATGATCGGGTTAGTGCAAAAATAAGGTCAAATCTGGGTTAAATTTTGCATTTGTGAATCCATCCCTGAAAACTAGCTTGTGCATTTCTGCATATGTTTTAATAGCTTACCCTTACATGTATCTCATTGATTCAGTAGAATGAAAAACAGTCTACTTTTTTGTTTTGATTACATGAGCATATCATTGCTGTTATTAATATTGACATATTGTGATCTTGCTGTGGGCAATTAAGATTGTACTTGGCTTCCTGGCATGGATGCTGATGAATTACTGAATCACTTGGTTTTGGTGATCTAGATTCTAGATAGTGCATTTGAGTTGATTTACTGAAAATTGACCTTGGTTTTTAGGAAGTCCTTTGCTTTTCCCTTGAGACAGGAACTCCTATTACTCGGACGCATTGCAAGCCAATGGAATTGTCTAATTGAATACGCTACATCAGTTTCATATTTCTCCGCCACTATCTCAAACCTATATTATGAGGTGTGCAGCTTGCTTACTGGAAGAGCTCAAGGTTTCCATTCCAGTGAGAGAGCAGCAGATTCAAAGGTGCTCTATATACTTGAATATGAATGGATTATATAGATATGTAAAACACACACACATACTCATGAAGAGGTATCCATTGACATGAGGTGCAGGTTCTATGCCTACACGGTTTTATGATTTCCTATATTACTGTCCTTCATATAAACATTTTTCCTTGTGCTAGTGTAGAATTTCAAATTGATCTACAACCATGACACTCTATCTTAGAAAGTAGATTTTTTTTTATTATTATTATTGAGAATATGAAGTAAACAAGTCACATGGATGGGATAACATACCTATGTTTGATTGACTTGAAATTTGGCAAGCTTGATGCATGCGGAAATATTGGGCTCAATTGCTACAAAGATCAAATTCTATGATGATTCCTTTAGTGTAAGAGTGGTATCTCTATGAACAAGCATCTGTCTGTGATCCCTATTAATAGTTGTTTATGAGAGAAAAATCACTTTTTTTTTCTTAGCGTTTGTTTTTGTGGTTGAACCTACTTTTCAAACAATGTTTTGCCTGAAAAAAGCATCAAATTGATGTTTTTTAGGTGTTTTTCAATGGTTTTGATATGTTGACTTAAAAAAAAAACCATCATTTTGATGCATTTTCAATTGAGAAGCACATTGCACCGCTTTACCAAACACATTAAATGTGGTGTCGATTAGTCTCAGCTTTTCATTATTCCTGTTTGTTTATACATAAAAGATGGATCTTTATGCTGCCTACTTCCTCGATGAAGACCCTTGGACTTGGAGTGGTTTTGGACATAATGCTCAAGTGGCCATGGTTGTCTGTGTCGGGGCAAGCTGGGTGGAGTTCATTTTGAGCTTGGAACCTAATAATGTATGCACTATTTATGGCCTTTGTTGAGGATATTGCTTTGGTGGCTAAAGTTCAAAGCTAACCACGCTCATTGTGCACAGTCATACTGGATGACTGGCGCTGGATGCTTCATTCAGCTTGTGAGGGACAAAGTTCTGCACCTATCTTTTTGTTTGTGTCCCCTTGAGCAAAATAATGAGCTGCACCAGGCATTTGTTGCTGGGGTAGAAATTTCATGTAGAGGTTCATGATGCCTAGTGGAGCGAACTTCCAAGGTTGCAAGAGCGTGGCATTAATCATCACATATCTATTTATCCTTCTTTTGGTCTTTTGGAAACTGTTGCAGAATTTGATGCACTTGGCTGAATGAACAATGTCATCTCTTAGTATACTTTGTTATGTTTCCTTACTGTGCTGTTTGTTTATTTATTTGCAATTGACTGGTGCTGTATCCAGTGTATAGCTCCACATCCTTTGTTCCTATGTTTATATTATACATTTTGATTGGTTTTAGCTGTTTATAGCAGGAAAGTGATATTCTTGAGTATCTAGCCAGACTGCAGGGCTATCAACTTTCTCTATTGTGGAAACAGTCCCCTGTCCTTGCAGCAGTTGCAATCCCATCATGGTATTCTTATTGCTTTTCTCTTCATTGTCTGGATGTTCTGGGAATGTAATTTATAAAGGAATTAATCTGATTTTAGTTTTCTTTTAGACTTGTTATGGTTGAACAAGTTTCATTGCATTTGTGATTTCTGTGAAATGATATAATCACACAGTTACAATGGAGCTTTTTAATTTTGATGGCTCTCACATGATTTTAACAAAAGGTGCTTCAAACTTCAATGAATGGAGTGCTTGATGTTTGTCCATTTGCAATTAATGATCCTGTAAATGGTGTTGCAGGTCACCTTTGTTGAGATTGTATCTAGGTGAAATAGAGACTCAATTCAAAGGAGATTCTTCAGCACAGAGGTTTTGAGATTGCAGTTGCCTGTCTTCTGTGATTCGGAATTAAAATCTTCTGACATTTTTTCATCATTTTTTTAGCCCTCACATTTCTTTTCTATGCAGATGCTGCAGCTGTATTCAAGATAGGAAGCAGCACAAAGATTGTAAGTATATTCACCCCTTTCCAGCATGTGCACATACTTCATGATCTCCTACATAAATTTTAACTTCTACCTGCAATGCTGAAACTGGGAATCTTATGATAAATGCTGCAGCATGCAGTTTGCTTTTACCTTTAATGTAATTGGTGTGTGATAGCATAGGACGAAAACATGTCAGATCTCTATGTCAAAAATCGGAGTACCTGTCTGGAATTCAGATGGAACGGAGAGTGGTAGTTTTATACGAGTTGTTTTATGCAGAGTGCAAGCTGTTTCTCATGCTAATGCTAGAAATTTTGTGAAAATGACAGATAGTTCTCTTGATAGGACTCTTAATGTAGAACGAAGACAGTAATAAAGTAAAAAGGATAGTCAACCTAAAATCCACTTGAAATACTTGAACCCATGCTCTTGAAATCCCCAAGAACAAATAATTTTCATAACTCATTTTCTTCGTAAAACAACCTGAGACACATAAATATGTGGGCTTTTTTAGGCAAAGCAAAATCTTAAAACAGTCTGATCAATCAAAATTGTTGCTGAATAAAAAATATTGGACAGTCCTAATACTAGTAGTCCTCTAAATGATACAGACATCCTAAATGATAAGTTGGATTCATATAAGAAACTAAATTAACACATTTATAAATTAATTGAAAAAAAGGTCCTTTTTCTCATATTGCATCAACTTTTCGTGCTTATATTTTACATGCATGTTGGGCAACAATGATGTTAATCCCAGAACCTGCTAGTTGCTATTATCACAAGATTTTCAGAATTCAGATGGAGCTGTCTCCCTCAACCTTGTATAATGCAAGGGGTTTGCCATGTTTAGAGTGGATGCTATCTTTGATGCTATTACTACGAGGTAGTATATATGTGATCATCATAACATTAGCACTGCCATTTTCATGTCTTGTAAAATGGGGGGGGGGGGGGGGGGGGGACAAAAAAAAAAAATTAATTATAAAATTATAAAAAAAAAAAAAAAAAAAAAAAAAAAAAAAAAAAAAAAAAAAAAAAAAAAAAAAAAAAAAAAAAAAAAAGATTAAAA
>Ga0325402_1003225_pt1 | contig 14651 bp, 16 predicted proteins | sample PopdelMetagenome_22_FD_207212 | JGI IMG/M metagenome (GOLD analysis project Ga0325402, IMG submission 207212) | Populus deltoides microbial communities from Bellville, Georgia, United States - Xylem-PdKOR-R3 | ecosystem: Host-associated > Plants > Phyllosphere > Stem > Wood/Secondary xylem... | reverse complement strand
TGAATTATGATATTTTTGTCCTCCATCATATAAAAGCACAATTTAGAGGTAAAATAATTTTTTCACATAATTTAATTGGTATTTTCAAATTGAATGAAAATAAATTTATTTTTTTATATTTTTATTAAATAATAAAAATACTAATTTACTTATAATATATATATATATATATATATTCAAATATGGGTGATTATTTTTATATTATATAATTACACTTGAAATTTATTTTCTTAAACATGGATTCAAAGGTGTTTTAGTCTTTTCATTATAACATTTTTGTATTTATCAAATAGACTCTGGGAAAGATTGAGTATTTTAACATATATAAAATATATTTTAAAAGAAAATGTGGTCGGTGCTTGCAATGCCAACAAGTGGAAGAAGCTCGCTCTTTTCGAGTAGCGAGTGGATGCTCTTCTGATAGTCAAACATTGTCTTGATGCGAACCTTGTGATCACGTGGTCACACAAAGACATCAATTCCTGGAAAGCCAAGTAAATCAGGTTTGATAGGAGTGTGACACAAAGATAACTTGTACCTAGGCATCAGTACTATTGGAAACGAAAAACCTCCACCTAATGAATATTGATTCGCAAACAAGAAGTATAAGAATGACGCCACGAAGCCAGTTTTTCTTCGATAAGTCGTTTTCAGTTCTTTAGAGAACCATGAAAGAGAGATTATCTCGCCACAAAGTGCGACAAATAAGAAGTTTTATTAATCTGAATTGTCTAACTTACATGTCTGGTTATGCCTTTATTTATACTAACTCTAAACTTAAATAAACCTCAATGGACCCCCCTTAGGTGGACTTATATTAAACCCACTTACAATTGACCCAAATAAGTAATAATAACCCAAAGAGTAAGAAGAAAATAATAAAAATATGCTAGAATCAGATTTGTCACCATTAAGAAGTCCCAAATAGACTAGGAAATCTGATCTGAAGGTAGAATTTATTATGAAGTCTTTTTTTTTCTTTTTGTAGCTAGGATGAATAAGGAATCCTTGTAAAAAAAGATTATGAAATAATTATGAATCCTTGCCACACTTGGAAACTATGTTGCTGCCTATTAAAGATCTTTATAGAATTAGTAGATTTCCAAAATAAGCTGCCACATCCTTTTAGGAAAAGAATCTTAGCCAAATAGAAAGTCCACAAGTCAAAAGGAAGTAAATAACAAAATTCATACATCCTCTGTTGACCTATGTTTCGATGCTTTCCCGAACTCCGATTGACTTGAGAGTTTAATCCAAGGTAGGACAACATGTCAGGAGACTCCACGTAAAATTTCAGCTCGATCCAACGGTCAGATTGAGAATTATGATTGTTGCCGTAAAATTAGATAGTTACACATTTTATGTCAAAATTCGAATTTGACATTTTCTGGATCATGTCATTCTTCCATTGTAGCGTTAAGAACAACACACTGAGATCTCACCATTGACAGGGCTTTGTGTCGGCATTAGACCATCGGTGTGGCTTTGATGAACTTTTTTCTTCTCCTCCTCCTGTCTATATACCCATAGATTTATTTCAACTATATTATTTGAATGTATCCTTGTTATCACACTTTTCATGCCAATATCATAATATCAATAGATAACATTTACACATAACTCTCTTCATATTCAATATTCAATCAATCCTAACGGTGAAATACATTGCATCATATTTAGCATAACATATCCAAATTACAGATCAATCCAACAATTAAATCTCTCTTTATTTGAACAAAACTTAATTGACCTTAAAAATTAAAGACCTACTATTCAAGAAGAACAATTTATGGCCAGGGTATTTTTGTCTGATCTTCATCGTTCAGACTTCAAAGAACATTTAGATGAATAATATATCCATATTGCATCCCCATTCAATGGTTGATGGAGGAGAAAATGTCTGGCAATTGCAACTAAGAAGAAGGATGTTTTCTCCAGAAATATTCCATCGACCATATCTCTCTCACAAAACATGATATTGAAAATCCCTCCAGCTAGAATGTAGCCGACATAGCGATGAACAATATACCCAAATGGAAGCCCAATCCAATGGTGTAAAGTGGAGATATGGTTATCAAAGTGCCTGCCTTTAATGTATTTTCTCTCAAAGACCAACTCAATCTCACCTAAAGCTCTCAATTATGGTTGATTCCCTCAAATATTTAAGAGAAGATGAAGGTTTTACAAGACAGTTTCGTTGTTACTGTATTTGCAAATGGAAGTCTAATCCAATGGTGTAAAGTGGAGATATGGTTGTCAAAGTGCCTGTCTTCAATGTATTTTCTCTCAAAGACTAACTCAATCTCACCTCAAGCTCTCAATTATGGTTGATTCCCTCAAATATTTAGGAGAAGATGAAGGTTTTATAAGACAATTTCATTGTTGCTGCATTTGCAACTATAACAACCTTTAAAAAAAAGAATTTGTTTTCTCTCTAATGACCTATTTACTTCTCATAATTATACATATGCCCCTTTCTATCAAATTCGGGTTTGTTGGTATTTCTGCGAGGCCTTCTTAGATTCTGAATGACCTGAAAATTTAAAAGAATGTAAAAACATAAATCAAGGGACTATTCATAACATTTCACCTTGATCCAATTATCAGATTGAGAGATATGTTCAATATCGTATAACTAGATAATAGATAATGTTTTTCGTCAAAAATCTGAATCTCACTTCCTACATGATTTACTTAAATAATCGGGGTTCTCAAGTTAATTCATTGAAGATTTCTATTCATAATTATCATAACTTTTTCCTCGATGTTAAAAGCAAGATTGTACATAGGGTTCATACCAACAATCAACGTTTCTCACGTGAAGGGTCATGTGTTAATTTTTTTTAACTCCCTTCTATTTTTCTATAAATCATCATCTTTAAATTTACAAATTTCCTCCTTTAAATGATATTTTTATTCGATCTAGAAAAAGCATTCTAACCTCTCCTCAAAGTTTTGACTATATTCAAAGTTCAAAGACTCTGTCTTAAGCAAGGTTGGTCTAAGACATGGGGTTACAAGTTTCCTGAAAGGAGGAGAACCTAATTTTACCCCCAAGACACTCAAAATTACTCATCAACAAATCAAACCTACTGCCCAATAAGGTCTATCATGACTCAGTCTTGGTTAGTGACTCATAACCGGAGTTCTATAGCTCTGAATTGAGTAAGCCAATTTCCTTAATTAGTCAACATCCAAAACTGTAATTCCTATGAAGGAACCTGATTCTAATTCCCTCATCCTCCTACACGAATTCTCTCCAAAAGTCAGAAGATGAATCTGTCCAAATTCATCAACCTTCTCATTTACACACAACATCCACAATTCAACTTTCCCTCTTTTATCTCAACCCATAGTCATATCACATACCATATAAGAGTGTCAAAAATACCTTTTAAGAGCCAATTTATTCTATTTATTTCAATCTCCCATTTTAACGTCAAAATAGAACATTGTTTTATCGATTATACTAACTTTTCGAATAATATTCTTCTAAACACAATCATTGCTACTTCAACATGTATTTTTTCTCATTTTGATACAATTAAACACACATCATCAAGCTAAATATATAAAATTAAACATCCTTCTCCTTTGATGAATAATTAGCCGAAAGCATGACCTTAAAGAACCAAGAGTTCCCTCATTCCTTTCATGCTAATTTCATTCAATTCACACACACATTCACATAAAAAAAACAACCTATTATAATAAATTCAATAAGAAAAATCATAATTTCCCCCTTTCCCTCTTTGCTCTTCATATGGCTGGCCACCCCTAACTTAATTACCTATACATTTTCTTTGATGATTTATCATGATTTATCTTGGATGGGTTCTTGAAATTTTTGGTGTTTCTCTCTTGATTTCGCAAGAACAATTTAAAAACTCCCCCTCTTTCTCTTAATAATTGCTGCAGATTTTTTATGAGCAAGGGAGAGGGGTATTTATACCCCTTAATTTCTCTTATTTGCACTTAGACTCCATTTCTTTAAGTGTATTATTTTTTTACCCCCATATCTTTTCTTCTTATAATTAAGTTATACCTCTTTTTATTTCTTATAATTCCACCCATCAACCTTTTAGTTTAATTCATTTTCTTTAATTTAATCCAACTCTCAATATTTCTAGGTTAAATTTATAATATCTCGAAATATTTTGTTCAAAAATTTATATCTGAAAGTTTTCGAATTCCCATTTTATTTAACTTTGTACTTGAATTTCTTCACTTTTATTTTCCATTTATTTAATTTGCAATTTATGCAAACATTTATTTCACGTGGTGTACATAATTGTGCAAAAGCTCCTGAGTAAGGAGGATGTCATCTGAAATCTGCCTTTTAGAAAGAAAGGCAGATTAATAGGGTTCAATGATATCTAAAAGAGCTGGTTTTAACTTGCTTGCTAGGATCTTAGAGATGCATTTATACATGACATTATAGTAGGAGATAGGGCGTTAATCATTCATGCAAGGAGGATTTTCAATTTTAGGCATTAAAGCTATCCTTGTGGCATTGACACATCTAGGGAAATTGTTGTTTGATAAAAAGTACCTGACTGCCCTTGTGAAATCTTCCCCTATAATGTTCCAGCTGTGTTTGAAGAATAATGTTGTAAAGCCATTAGGACTAGGGTCTTTGTCATCAAAGATGGAGAATAAGGTAGACTTAATCTCCTAATTAGAAATTGATTGAGAAAGAGTAGAGATAGATGCATCAGATATGGTGTTGGGGAAGAAATAAGAAATGTCTTTGTAATTGGGGGAGTGAGGAGCTGTGAGGAGCTTTTTATAGTATTCTATTATTAGTTTGCCCATTGCTAGTTGATCATTGATGAAGTTACCAATCTCATCTGGCAAGCTGTGAATTATGTTCCTAACTTGATGATGAAGCAGGGATTTATTAAAGAACTTAGTGTTCCTATCACCAAGTTGAAGCCATTGTATTCTGAATTTTTGTTTATAGTAGGATTCTTTATCTTTGTAGAGTTGCATGTAATGCTTTGCTAGAGCTTTTTCATTAGTGTGAAGATCTGTTGTTGTGGGGTTTTGATCCAGGAGGAATTGAGTTGCATTCTAGTCAGCTTTAGCTTGAGCTATCTTACTGGAGATATGGCTAGTGTGATGGCGATGAAGGGTTTTCAGCTTTGTCTTTACAGGTTGAAGCTTGTTTATGAATTGGTATATTGGGTTGCCATAGATTGGAGTGTGCCATATATTGGTTATTTTAGGGAGGAAATCTTCACGGTCTGTCGACAAGTTCAAGAATCTGAAAGGGGGCAAGGTTTGGGATAATATATGTCAAGCTAGAGGACCATAACACTATGATCCAAGAGGTTTCTTGGCAGGAATACATAGTGAGTTGCTGGCCATTTTCAAGAAGGGTTTGGTTGCCAAAAATCGAGTTAAACTTTTTTTTATTGTGTTATCATTATGTTGACCATTGTGCCATGTATACTTCAGCCTTGTGTAAGGGGGCTGAAGGAGCTCAACATTTTGATTACAGGCACTAAAGTTATCCAAGTGGCTATACCAAACAATGTCTCCTCCTGACCGATCAGTAGATTTCATGATGGCATTGAAGTACCCATTAGGATCTAGGGGGTTGTGGTAGTGAAGGGGTATGTTTGGCAAATGTAATTCCATAAAGCCTCTCTTTCAGCTAGGGTGTTGAAGGCATAGATAAAAGTTATTCTAAAGTGTAAGTTGTTTGGGATGGATGTAATGTCATATAGAAGTCATTGTTGGGAGCAATGAACATAGGAAAGGTTGAGTTTCATTGGGTTCTAGCTTAACAGAATTCTGCAATTGGTAGAAACATTCATATTGATAGAAATTTACAAGATGGGAGAGCCAAACCAGACTAAATTGATGTCTTATTATGGGGTGTGGTGCAATTTTAGTTTCCACTAAACCAAAAATATCAAGATGATTATTAAGTGTCCAATTATGGACTAACTTTTGTTTTCAGTGGCTGTTAAAGCCTTGTATGTTTCAGCTGCCTATGTTGAATATTTATATGAAAGGGGGATAAAACAACAATAGAATTAGAGGCCCTTGGCCTCTTTTCATTTCCTTCCTCCTTTTTTTCCTGACTATTTTTAGGAAGGGGGATGGGGAGGCATCATATTGAGCATTTGATGGTGAGGGGGAAGGGGTGGCGTTATGTTGAGCATTAGGAGGTGCTAGAGTTGAGAAGGCCTTATTGGACACCTCTTTAGATGTTGATGAGGTTTCATTATAGCTTCTGAGTGAATCCATTTTTCTTTCAAGAAAAGTTGGGATACCAACTAGAGGCAGTTGGTTTTGTTCAATAAGGTTGAGACATGCTCTGATTCACACTCAATTGCTTATGAGAGTCCAACAAGGTGTAGATTTTGTTTTGCCAAAGGGGGTTGGGAGGTATAAAATTTTATATATTTTTTATGAGGTTAGTCTGAGGTGAGGGGATTGAGACAATGGTTGTGGTAGGGGGTTGCATGGTTTTGGCGAGAACAACTATTTGGGTGAAAGTTATAGAGTTTGTTAGGGGGTAGTTAAAGAGAGGCTTGCTGGGTGAACTAGATCTGGTATTTGAGGAGAAGAAGCTATACCCTTACCTTTGTCAGGAACTATTTGTGGAGGACATGAGTGGTCAAATATCTTACATTTTTCACATTTTGATGGCTTCCATTCGTATTGCACTTCAGTAGTGATAAATTCTGAGGATAGGGGCTGTCAATCTCAAACTTGTGGATAAAAGGGAGTGTGGCATCAATCTCTACACATAGTTGGGCATATTCTAGTATGATACACCTGTAAGTTTGTTTATCACAGGTTAGGGGTGTGCCTACCATACTAGCTATCAGGCTCAACCCTTTCTTAGACCATAGAGGGAATGGAGACCATGGAGCTAGATCCAAATTGGAAGCTTAGAGATCTTGTTTTTGTAGAACTAAAAGCTTGGGTGCTATTGTTACAGGATAATAGTTTTGCCCTCAAACATCCATAAACCACTTTTTAGCACTTCTTGCATCTCTATTTTTGACATGAACCGAAAGATTATGTAGCCATTGAGGTGATGGTCATTACAAGTTCCAGGCCACAATGTTTCCAGACTCTAGAGACTACGATGTTGATTGTATGGTATGGCATCTTGAAGTCAGGGAAGAAGCCAATCATACATATGCTCCATTGGTCAGCATTATCCATTAGAATCTCCTCTAATATCTGTAGTCTATTTCTAACTTATTGTCTTGGTAGTGGGTCTAGTGTAAATATTGTGATAGAGTTAGAGACTCTAACCCTTTCAGCCCATGTGTCAGGGGTGGAAATTTGGGGTGGTTGTCTGTCCTTGTTCATGGTGTGGTGGGGGAGTAGGGTGGTTTTTTGATGTGTTGCAGAGGGTTGCTTGGGATGAGCAAGAGGGTTAGCAGAAGATGTTGTAGGTTGCATAGGTGAGTGTGTTAGTTAAACTTGTTGGCTAACATTGGAATGTGTAGGTGATTGTTGTTGTATGGGGACGAGGCTGTGACAGTTTTGCAAGAAAGGGGAAAAAAGATGGGACACATGAAGATGGTGTAGATAGGAGGCGGTACTCTTTTCCTGAAAAAATGTTTGGTCAGGGTGTTGAAAAGGTGACAGAGGGTTGGATGGCTGGAAGAAAAGGGTTGTTGGTTGTGGCTAGAGGGAAGGAGGCTCAGACATGGTTATCTGTCTCTCGAAACCCTTCAGCTCCTTATCCTGACATCGCTGAAAACCTAATTATTGAATATAGGCATTGAATTTAGTATACCAAGCCTGAAAGGCTTGTTTTAATCCATATAATGCCTTGTGAAGATTAAAAAAAAAAACATGATCAATATGAATTGAATCCTCAAAGGTAGGTAGTTAAGATAAATAGACTCATTCTTGTAAATCACCATATAGAAATGCATTCCTAACATGTAGTTGTCATAGTGGTCATCCTTCAGACAAACCCAAGGTTAAAATAAATCTTATAGACCCAGGTTTTACAACTAGACTAAATGTTTCATCATAAGCAAGTCCATTGAGTTGTGTCAAGCCTAATGCAACAAGACAAGCCTTACATCATTCAACATATTTGTTGATTTCTATAAAGAGTTTTCTTTTATAATGATGTCATCAATATAAATCAAAACTATGAGAATGCCAGCACCATGACATTAATAAAGGAGAGATGTATCATAATGACATCGCTAAAAACCCAACTATTGAATAGAGGCACTGGATTTAGTATACCAAGCTTAAAAGGCTTGTTTTAATCCATATAAAACCTTGTGAAGATGGAGAAACATAATCAATATGAATTTGATCCTTGAAGGTAGGTGGTTGAGATAAATAGACATATTCTTGTAAATCACCATGTAGAAATGCATTGCTGATATCTAGTTGTTGTAATGGCCATCTTGGAGATAAACCTAAGGTTAAAACCAATCTTATAATCCTAAGTTTTATAGCTGAACTAAATATTTCATCATAATCAAGTCTATGGAGCTTTATGAAGCCTAATGCAACAAGATATGTATTATACCATTCAATACAGCCATTAACATGAATTTTAATTCTGAACACCCTTTTGCTACTAACTACATTCATGTTATGTTGTTTGGGTATTAAAGTTCACCTGTGATTAGTATGAAGAGCATCCACTCCATCTTGCATAGCCTAACACCTGAAATTAGTAATGAAACTTGCAAGAATAGGATGACATGAAGCAAAAAAACCTTAGGTCACCGTGTGCCATCTTGAGATCGAGTAACCAAAGAGTGAGTGCAATTTGGAGTACAATTTGGCATGGATAAAAATGCAATTTTAGCAAAATTAGAATCCTAGGATAATTGTAATGGTAAGTCCAAATCATGTGATAAAAGTGGGATGCTATATGAAAACATGAAAAGACAAAACAAGTAGAAACATCTGAAATTTACAGGGCAGTAGTTTGTAGACTCTTGGAAAGAGATTGAACCTTGAAAAGTTGTCTTTGACAAGTTTTTATTGATGAGTGAAAGGAAAGGTGAGTTTACCAAACACAACATGACAAGATATATAGATACGACCTGTTTGCATCTTCATACATTAATATCCTTTATACTTTTGGAAAGAGATTGAACCTTGAAAAGTTGTCTTTGACAAGTTTTTATTGATGAGTGAAAGGAAAGGTGAGTTCATCAAACACAACATGACAAGATATATAGATACGACCTGTTTGCATCTTCATACATTAATATCCTTTATGGAGGGGTGAATAGCCAAGGAAGACGAATCTACAGGACTTATAATCAAGTTTAGTCCTGCCAAAATATGTTAGGTATGGATAGTATGCACACCCAAAGACACGTATTATTTTAGAAAATAAGAGGACTAATTAAAAAACCATCCCATATGGTTACTTGTCATGAAGAATGAGACCAGCCAACTAATTTATAAGAAATAATATTGATAGGCCACGACGTTCAGAGAGAGGCCTTAAGCCAAATCCCAAGTATTTGGGGATGTCATGATTGATAGCACGTACATGATTGTGCGTGCAACATGCATACACGTAAGGCACGTTGTTGGCAGTTGAATGTAGTATACTTGGAAAGCGTTTACGTGCAGTTGAACATAGTATACGTAGTAAGCATTTACGTGCAAGTAGGATGGCAATACTCGCATTATTTTCATTACTTTTCTTTCATGCAGTTATATTCAGTTTCTATTATACATGGTTTTGCTATTTAAGCAGCCACAATTGTTATCAATGTAATCAATTATTATTTCAGAACAACTGTACTTTCTCACTAGAAGAGAAACCAATGAATTATCTATCTTAACAATTCATTATCCATGTTGGGACCTATCATTGGTATCAGAGTCTGGTTATTATTTTATGGGAACCAATAAAGAGCATATCGAGCAGTTGGAGGCAGGGCTCGGTGAAGTGCAAAATGGGCTACATCGGATGGAGCTTGGCATGACAGACAAACTGCAGCATTTGAAAGAGACTTTTAATCGTCTTTCTGATGTACTCTTTGCAGACCAGGGATTTCCAAATCAAGGTAATCCACACCGTGAAGGCCACAATGAAGGACGATTTATTATATCATCTAAAACAGCAAAGCTTGAATTCCCTTGTTTTTTTGGAGATGATTCAACGGAGTGGTTCAGTAGGGTGAACCAGTTTTTTGAGTTCTAAAATATCCCTGAAATTCAGAAGGTTCCTTTGGCTTCCTACCACTTAGAAGGAGAGGCCAACCAGTGGTGGCAATGGATTTGTATGACATTTCAAGAGGAAGGGCGTGTTCTTTCATGGATTAATTTTGAAGGTGAACTTTGGGCTCAATTTAGCCCTTCAAAATGTGAAGATTTTGATGAAGCTCTTTCAAGGATACGACAAGAAGGATCGTTGCGTGTCTATCAACGAGAATGTGAACGCTTGGGCAATCATGTACGAGGTTGGACATAGAGAGCTCTTATGGGAACATTTATGGGCGGATTAAAAAGAGACATTTCAGATGGGATCCGAATGTTCAAACCACAGACTTTAAAGGAAGCCATCAACTTAGCATGGATGAAAGATGATCAATTTACCCACCAAAGAAGGTTTATTAGACCTGTTACACTAGTACGAGCACCTCTAGCTCTTCTGCCTGGCAACCAAGCAGCACAGCCAACCCCTACCAATCCTATCAGACGACTCTCATGGGAAGAAATGCAGGGGAGGAGAGCCTAAAATTTATGTTTCAATTGTAATGAATGATTTACTACAGGACACAAATGTCAAGGGTCACGCATACTTATGTTGGAAGGTTGTAATGACAGTGATACTCTCTTATGTGACAATGATCTTGAAAAACAACTAAACCAGGAGAAGTATGAGGAGCTTACTGGACCATCAATTACGTTGCATGCATTATCAGGATGGACAACGCCCAAGACCATGCGGATAGCAGCTATGATTGGCTCCTACAACGTCATTATATTGATAGATAGTGGTTCAACTCACAACTTCATTAGTGAGCGAACTGTTAACCTATTACGATTACTAGTGGTGCCTACAGAAACTTTCACAGTGCAGGTTGCCAATGATGAAAGTCTCAAATGTTGGGGGTGGTTTGAGGAGGTACTAGTGGATCTCTAGGGCATTATTTTTTCATTAACTCTTTACTCTTTACCACTCACAGGGTTGGATGTAGTGTTGGGAATTTAATGGCTTGAGTTACTGGGTTCTGTGATTTGTGATTGGAAATGGCTGACAATGGAATTTTTATGGGAGAATCAGCCTAGGAGATTAATCGGCATTGATAGACAAGACATCAAGGAAGTACCACTACAGGAGTTGTCCAGGACGACTCGGCCAGGCCAAACATTGTTTGCCTTATATTTCCAAGTTGCCCAAACAGAAACGGAAGGAAACATTCATCCATGCATGAAGGAATTATTGCAAGCATTTTCAGATATATTCACCGATCCTTCCAGCTTACCACTAACAAAGAAGGTTGACCACAGAATCACTCTGAAAGAAGGGACTGAACCGGTTAATGTTCAGCCATACAGGTACGCATACTATCAGAAGAATGAGATTGAGAAACAGGTCTTAGATATGATGACAATATGGCTTGTTCGTCTAAGTACAAGTCCCTTCTCCTCACCTGTTTTATTAGTGAAGAAAAAAGATGGGAACTGGAGGTTTTGTACTGATTATCACGCTCGCAATGTTGCAACTGTTAAAGATCGCTTTCCAATTCCCACAGTCGAGGATATGTTGGATGAATTATACGGAGCTTCTTACTTTACAAAGTTGGATTTGAGAGCAGGTTATCACCAGGTACGAGTAAATCCACAAGATGTCTATAAAACTACCTTCTGAACTCATAATGGGCATTATAAATACTTGGTTATGCCATTTGGCTTATGTAATACGCCTTCTACATTGCAGGCTATCATGAACTCAATATTCCCTCATCATCTTCGCAAATTTATATTGGTTTTTTTTTTTATGACATCTAGATATATAGTTTTGACTGGGACAAGCATTTAGTGCATGTACAACAAACATTTGAAATACTCAGACAACATCAATTATTTGTCAAGGAAAGCAAGTGTGCTTTCGGGCAGCAAAAACTAGAATATTTGGGACATATTATTACCACCCACAACATTAAAGTGGATGATAGTAAGATTGCTGCTATGGTAGCTTGGTCACGGCCTACTAACATTTCAGAACTACGTGGATTTCTTGGTTTAACAGGATATTATTGGAAGTTCGTTCAGAATTATGGCAATATTGCTCAACCTCTCACCAATCTGCTAAAAAAGAATCAATTTGGATGGCATGATGCAGCTGAAGCTGCTTTCCTCGTTCTCAAACAGGCCATGACAACCACTCCCATATTGGTCATGCCTAATTTCAACGAAGCCTTCACTATTGAAACCGATGCATTTGGAGATGGTATTGGTGCAGTCCTACCTCAACAAGGCAAACCGGTGGCGTACAAGAGCAGGGCTTTTGGAATAACCAAGAAATCATGGTTGACATATGCTAAGGAAATGTTGGCGATCTTAGAGGCTATACGGTTGTGGTGTCCATATCTTCCCGGGAAGAAATTCTACATTTAGACCGATCAACGTAGTCTCAAGTATTTTGTGGAACAGAGAATAACAACTCCAGAACAACAAAAATGGGTTGCTAAGCTATTAGGTTACAACTATGAAATCATCTATCATTCGGGCCGTGAAAACTCAGCTACAGATGCTCTATCCAGGAAATAAGGTAGTCCAATTCTTTATCACATTTTTACTTCACAGGTTAGTGTATGGCAAGAAATTAAATCAGCCTCGCAGCAAGATCCATACATTCAATCAATGGGTCGTATAGCTATTGCATAACCTGACAGTTCATTTACCTGGCGTAACAGGCTATTACTGTACAAGGGGAGGATCGTCGTCTCGAATGATGCCACATTACGAGCTACAATGCTACACGAAATGCATGACACCAAGGTAGGCAGTCATTCAGGAGTTTTACATACATTTAAAAAGCTTGGCCAACAGTTCTATTGGCCTGACATACATAAAGCAGTGCAAAAATATATTAGAGAGTGCGAGATTTGCCAAAAGACAAAAACAGAGACATTGGCTCCAGCTGGACTTCTTCAACCACTGCCAATTCCATGTCAAGTATGGGACGATATCACCTTAGATTTTATTGAAGGGTTGCCAGTCTTGCAAGGAAGGGATACCATCATGGTGATTGTTGACATACTTAGGAAGTTTGCCCATTTTCTCATTTTATGCCACCCGTTTACTACAAAAACTGTGGCAGAAAAATTTGATGAAGGTGTTATCAAGCTCCATGGAATGCTCAAATCCATTGTTAGTGATCGGGATCCCATTTTCATCAACCACTTCTGGCAAAAGTTTTTCAAAATGCCAGGTACCAAACTTCAGCTCAGTTCAGCATACCACCCATAGACGGATGGCAGACAGAAGTCATCAATCATTGCGTTGAGCAATATTTAAGATGTTTCGTTCATCAGTGGCCAACACAGTGGTGTTCATATTTACCTTGGGTGGAGTACTGGTATAATACCACCTACCATATTTCAACTAGCATGACACCATTTCAAGCGTTTTATGGACGTTGACCACCATCTATTCCAGTATACAAAGAAGGTCTGATGTCAGTGAGTGCAGTTGACCAACAACTCCAGAACCGTGATGAACTTAGCAAAATCAAGGAATCGAATGAAACAGATGGCCGACCAAAAGCGAAGGGATATAATGTTTCAAATCGGTGACTGGGTGCTTTTCAAACTGCATCAATATCTCCAACAAACAGTCTTCAAGTGGGTCCATCAGAAGCTTGCTGCTCGTTACTATGGGCCATATCAAATTGTAGACAAAATGGGACAGGTCGCCTACCAATTGCAGTTACCAGCAGAAGCACCAGCAGAAGCACGCATTCATCCGGTGTTTCATGTCTCACTGTTAAAACATTACCAGACCAAAAAAGACATTGTTGAACCACGGTCAGTCGACATACCACCTATTACAGATGACGACAAACTCATTCTTGAATCGCAGACTATTTTGGATTGTTGTTGGCACAAACAGGGACAACATCTTGTTGTTGAAAGCTTAGTACAATGGAAATATTTACCCGTAGAGGACGCCACGTGGGAACCCATAACTCAGTTACAAGAGCTGTTCCCTACTCTGAACCTTGAGGACAAGGTTCCACTTAATGGGGGCAGTATTGATAGGCCACGACGTTCAGAGAGAGGCCTTAAGCCAAATCCCAAGTATTTAAGGATGTCATGATTGATAGCACGTACATGATTGTGCATGCAACATGCATGCACGTAAGGCACGTTGCTGGCAGGTGAACGTAGTATACGTGGAAAGTGTTTACGTGTAGTTGAACGTAGTATACGTGAGAAGCATTTATGTGCAAGTGTGATGGCAATACTTGCATTATTTTCGTTACTTTTCTTTCATGCAGTTATATTCAGTTTCTATTGTACATGGTCTTGCTATTTAAGCTTCAATTATTATTTCAGAACAATGGTACTTTCTCACCAGAAGAGAAAACAATGCATTATCTATCTTAACAATTTATTATTTGTGTTGGGACCTATCAAATATTGTACTAAAAACTAAGGTAAAAAATT
>Ga0325402_1003221_pt1 | contig 14657 bp, 3 predicted proteins | sample PopdelMetagenome_22_FD_207212 | JGI IMG/M metagenome (GOLD analysis project Ga0325402, IMG submission 207212) | Populus deltoides microbial communities from Bellville, Georgia, United States - Xylem-PdKOR-R3 | ecosystem: Host-associated > Plants > Phyllosphere > Stem > Wood/Secondary xylem... | reverse complement strand
CACTAAGTGAATTGTTATTTTTTTCTTAATATATTATCATAACAATAAGAAAGCATACGACCAGAGACCAGTCTAGTTATTTCCACGCTCTCTAGTCTTCCGCTTGCAAAAGCCAAAGTTTTACCTGGCTCCCATGTCATGCTGGGCGAAGAGATATATAGATTGAACAGATGACCCTGTACTATCTATGATCGCATCATTTCCCTTTCCGAGAATAAACATGTCGGTAGATTCGTGACTTCGATTTCCTTCTCCGGTGTTAGATTTCCTCCTCTTCTAGAATAACCGTGCACACATCATCGCCACACCATTGCCTGTATTCGACGACACTGCTGTGTTAGTTCGACCAAGTTACCAAGTTTTATACTTCTTTCAAGCTTCTATTTAATGATTTGCAGAGCATTAGCTACTATAATAATGCAACCAGATATATTTTATTCTACTTTTCTCATCTCAAGAAAACAATTCAAATTGCCGTCGCAACAAGAATACATGGATAAATAAACAACAAATGAATATCTTCACGAAGATTAATATATTGAAAGGACCAGTGAGTGACCATTTTTTATAGACATGAAAAAAAGGCGAGAGCTCGATGTGCCTGGACGAATGAATTTTACCCAGAACCTGGTAGCGACATTCTGTAACTAGAAACAGAAGATTTTGCAGTAGGTTTGATCGAGAGAGGTGAATAACAACAACAAATCCAATCAAGTGGAATAACTTGGAAAATTGGAGCTAACTTGGCCAAGCAGCAAGTAAAAGGGCATCCTGTTGACAGAGGAAAAGAAATGCAACAAGGCATAATAAGATAAATGGTCGCAAGCAACAGCCTAGGTTAACAATTAAAGGCCAGCAGTTGGGATGTAACTTGTGTTTGGTGGTGTACTGTGTGAAGCTTTACTTGTTAAGCTATGATTAGTTTATCTTATTTATTTTTCTTTCTAAACCAATAAAGAACTAAAGTAGAAGTGTTTAATGAACAGCATATTTTAGCTTAATATTCGATGTAATATTAAATTTTTAATAATCAAATAATTAAAATTTTAAATATTATTATTTCATAAAATAATTATTTGATATAATATTTAAGTTTTAATGATTAAGTGACTAGAAGTTTAAATGGATTGCAGCTTGCATGAATTTCAAATTTAGATGATTTTTATTTTAAAAAATTAAGAAAATAATATAAAATTACTTATTGAATCCCATTTTTTAACTGGGATGGCTAGATGAAGCCAAACTACCATGGAACTATATTTCTGTGTAAACTTAATAGTTGACAATGGAGTATTTTTAAGTAATTATTCAGGGTTTGAATAATCTAGTCTTTAAACGCCAACACCTGCACGACAAATACCTACCGAAACAAAGAAAGGAAAAGAAAAGAAGAGAGGACTCCGAGCATGTGCAAATGATAAGAAAAAACAACTATTTCTAACTAATAATGTGAAATAATTATTGGGTTGGAATAAATAAGAAATATTCCAATTCCATCAGCTTGCATTAAATAAAACTATCCAGCCATCTCCCTGGAAACTATAAGGTTTTTGAAAAAGATTTGTCGTGTTTTATTTAAAGAAAGATATTAAAATAATTTTTTTTTATTTTTAAAAATTATTTTTAATATTATCCATATCAAAATCATTTAAAAATATAATTAAAAAATAATTTAAAAAAATTAAAAACAATTCTTTTTCTCAAAACAATATTTTAAAATACAACCTCAATCATCAATCAGTCAAGATCTGTGTAATTGGATTTATTCCATTATTCTACGTGGTACATAGTTTAATTTAATACACAACAAGGACAAACTAGTTGATCGACATAAAGTTCCTAGCTAGCGCAATATTAATTCTTTCTCGATAATGATATTAGTTTTCAATCAACGACGATCTCTACCTGCTTTGTCCGGTGGTGATGCAATGGCAACAAACGGTGAGCCAGCAAACGTTGACGGCGACGGTTAAGAGAAAAGGACTGTAGTCTTTCATTTTCACAATATCCAACCTGCAATGTTTTTTCAAGCAGTAAATGACCTCCTTTTTTAATTAATTTTTTATCTTATCTTAAATGGTTTAGTATGGTTGATAAATTACCTTTCTCGAGGCTTCAGAATTGCATTTTAAAAGAGTCCATTTAAAAATATTTTTTTTCTATAAATGCAACCATGGCTTGTTTAATTCTCAGTTAAAAAAATAAATTTAATTTAATTAACAAGGACATGCAAAAGCTGGAATATGAATATCATTACCCTCGAGATAAATAAAACCACCTTTTCACGTATAAAATTCAAGGTAAAGTATGGTTGATAAAGCAATATTTTTTTATTAAAAGATAATTGCGTTTGTTGTGTTCTGTGCACGATGTAAATTAATATTATTTTTTTTTAAATAAAAGGATTGTTGATTTTGCCGTAGCTGTTGGATTCAAATTTATATATACTATGGGCTCATACAATATCTTTAACTTGTCTTTTCTGTTCACCTTATTACATGACAATCATAATTACAAAAAAATCTATCTTGAACTTTCTGGATAGGACTGCAGTAGCTTCTTTCCCGAGTAGTTTATCAAAAATATATTTGTTTTGAAAATTGTTAAAAAATCTTTCCAAAAATTTTAATATATAATTTATATTATTTTAAATAAAAGTTTTTTTAATTTAAAAATTTTAAATTCATAACTAATTAATCATCAAAACTCTGATACTATATTAAATAATCATCTTAATTCATCAATTTAAATTATTAAGTGGAATTTTAAGATATAATTTTTATTATTTTTAATAAAAATATATTAAATTGATGTTTTTTACTTGCTAATATAAAAATATAAAAAATATATTTTATGTACTTTTAAATGATAGACAATTTTAAAAAAACACGCAACATAATAATATCAAAGACGCACTTCATCTCATCTCATCTCATGGAAGCTGCTGGTCGTTCTAGAGGATGTCCCTGTCGTTTGTGTTTGGACTGGAGGATGATGCGGTTCGCTTTGAGTTGCCCTGCAATCAGGAATGTTCAAGCTTGTGGTCTCCTCGTAAAATGGTAATCGAAGCGATTGGACAGGAGTGGCTTTACCGGTTTATCCCGTCAAAATGGGGTAAGCGTTATCATTGTCCGACTCGGACTTGTTTAATACCTCCACGGGTTTTCATAGACACCAAGTGTCAAGCGTGGTCATAAGGGTAGTTCGCACACGTTGGGGTTCTGGTTCGGTGTGGTTGAGATTTTTGGAAACTTGGTTGGTGATGGTTTGTGTGGAAATTGTGTGACGATGGTAAAAACAAGAGCACACCAATTTAAAAAATCGAGTCCCTATTTCTATTTTTATTTTTTTACTACCGAAATACAGGAGTTCGGGTTAAACAGAAAGAATATTTTTTTAATCTTTAAATCTCATTCTTAAAAAAAAAAAAAAAATCCAAACATAAACCACTAAGATATTGTCCACTTGTTTTCAGCTGATAATTTTTCAATTATTTTCTCGAAGCAATTGTTGAAGGTAATTTCTCGCCATTTTTTTTTCTTGTGAATTAAATTGATCTCGCTGACAATAGACAAACACATAAATGGGTGTCGTCTTTTTTAGCGACCCAGCCCTCTGTGTCAACTGCATGGATCCACCATGAAGAAACTGGTTTGATCGCGCAAATTAATACGGGATATAATCCGTGTACGTAACTGCAACAATTCTAAAGGCGATATATCACCGCTGTTTACTCTGGAAAAGCATATGGGACAGAGAGATGAATCTTCGAGACAAGGGAATCTCCTAAAGATATAACTATTGATCGAGGAAAAGACATCCAGTGTGGCTGCGAGCATCTCCCACAACCTATGTTTTCCTCACTTTAGATTCACGGGTCCTTAAAGGAGAGATTTAGAGCCAGAACCATGGGTAAAAACAAGAAGAAGAATTTCCTCACCAATAATTAGACGCAGTGATGAGCTAATATAGCATGGCGGTTACCATAGACACTCACATGATACATTCACAGACAAGGAGAATCCATGTGATTTCAAGAGGTTATAACTGCATGTGATGTCTTGTGGATACAGCATGGCTATATTAGGCCTAGCCAGCGGCCAGTTAGCTGTCTAACAAGATAGATCGGCGAGGGAAAACCATTGGGTGAACTTGGCAAAGGTAATTATAAATCTGGGAGGCTGTCAAATTCACCCGATTAGATACCGGACAAACATTTTATAAAATAACATATCTGCTCATCCAAAGCTTAGGTTTTGGGTTAATTAACAGAGATAATTATAACTGTCAGTTCTGAGATAAATTTGTCCCGGAAATACCTGTAACTTTCAAGTATTTTATTACGGAACAGTAGGCAAACACCCATCACCCATGTCATTTCAAGATGAAAGTGCATATACAGTGGAATCAGATCTGAGGTCGGCCAGCTTTTCGTCGAAATCAATGCATTTTGTTTTCTTTCAAAACTGTCAATCACTTATCTTTCAATGTTTAGCACACAACGGGAGCAGGGATCCAATGAACTCACCTTCAGCATGAGTAATATTCAAGTCATGTTTTTGGTACTGTGATTGCAGCACGTCTTGTGAACTGTGTGTTTGGGAATGAATTGTGATGAGATAAGATTGAGTTTTTTTATAGGTATATTTTTTTAAATACAAACCACACATCATAAAAAACTAAAAATACATGCTTTTCCTTCTTTTTTTTCATGGGAAAAACTCAACCCCCAAAGATCGGATTTTAGGCTAGATTCGGGGTATGTTGAAAGGGAATAAGCGGGGTAGAGGAATTGGTTAACTCATCAGGGAAGAACTACACGAAACCCACGTCAAAGAAGCATTAACTTCAACATTCTCATCACAAGAAGAGATGAGCAAGAATATACATTGTATTTAATTAAGTCACTTCAGTGGATAATAGTTGAAATTCGTAAATGTCTATTATGGGTGCTTAAAAAAATTCCGCTTCTGGCATTGCTACGTGAGAGATAATTAAAATCATATAAAAAAAATTAACTTAATGTTTTTATATTCCACATAAGTATCTCCGATGCATTATCAAGTAAACCCTCTAAATGACTGTAGCAATCAAGCTAGGTGACATCCAAGTCATGCTAAATATAATTTTTTTTTTTCAAAACAGGAATATGCTTAACGTCATTTAATTGAGCAGAAATATAAATTTTGCTTTGGGACACAATGAAGCTTTCTGTCGCCAGCAGGAATGTAAATTGTGAGACCAAAAAACAAGCAAGGCGTTAGCTTAGGGCTCCGAAGATAAGGACAAGCCATCATGAACAATTATTTGTTATATGATACCAGCAAGGAGCACCCCAAATGGCTGCTGGAGAAGGTGGGCCTTTTTGCTATTTGTGAGCGAAACGAATGGATTTGGTCGGCATTGTGTGAGAGCCCTTTTTTTCATCGATTAAACATCAGCCCACCATTAGCAGACACGTAGGTCAAAGCTCAAGCAAATGCAAAAAAAGCAGGATAGATGCATACATTATCCACCACCCACGGGCCTTAAAAAATCCTGCACTCAAAAAATTGTTCCTTATGCTTCTTCCGACTGGACTGTCTCGCAAAGTTAAACCATGACTAGGGCCTCGTGGCCCCTTTGCATTACTTGGGAAACTTTCCACCATCTCGCTCATCTTCTTAAGGCATGGCATCCATGTATGGATTTGTGCTTTGTGGTTATTAACTATTTAGGCTCGATTTCTTCTTTTTTTCCCCTGGTTGGGGCAGCAAGTGGGGTTTTTTGAGCATACACAACTACTCCATGAGCTAACCATGTTAGAAGACGTTAGATCTCGACAAACATTGGCTTGGAGATACTCAACCTCGTTAGATTTCTTTAACGTTTTCAATCTAATTAGCAAGTTCGAACATGATATGCTAGGGAGCATGTTTGTTACGGGGGTGCATGGTAGTTTTAAAAACTGTTCCATAAATAAAAGTTATTAAAATAATATTTTTATTATTATTAGTATATCAAAATCAACCAAAAATATTAAAAAAAATATTTACTTGATGTTTTTAGGACAAAAAACATTTAAAAAAACAGATTGCAACCTAAAAAAACAAATATAGTCAATTGAATGGCTGTTAATTGAAAGAAAGTTGAGATATTAAAAGGATGGAATTGAAAAAATTTGTTAATTGAACAGTGCCAAAGAATGGCCCACCAATCCTTATTTTATTGCTTAATTTAATAGGAAATAAATTAAGCCCCAACTAACTAATGAGTAAAAAATAAATAATAAACCCACCTAATTAACTAGTTTTAATGTTTTTTTTTTCAATTTTCTAATCTTATTTTGAAAATATTACAAAATGATAAAATGATGGTTAATTTGAAAATTATATAGACCTATTTGTATTAGAGATAACTGAAATATCAAATGAGTTACAACGAAATATATGAAAAATACCTAATTGATTAAAATTTATAATTAAGTACAAGTATTCAAATAGGAAAAAAAAAAAAACAGAGAGAGAGAGACAAAATTACTTGATCGATTAAATTTCACAAACACCAATACTTAAAATATATATAAAAAAAATCTTCAAATAAAGAATTATAAATTATACAGCCATTATTTATACTATATTTTTCTCATAGTTGACGGTTGGTTCTACCTGTTCTTTTATTACTATTTTCAGTGAAGCTCCACTAATATAAGGCTAGAATGACTCCGTTTTGGTGCGGCCACATCACGGTTATCAAATGATAGCTACTGAACATTGGCAGATTGATAAACTAGAATACGTACAACGCCTCCTGACTCTTAAGATTGACCCACATGCTCGGAGAAGACATGTAGAACCTCAGCTGTTCTGCATCAGTGATAAAAGCATCCACTATCCCGGGAACACTAATGAACTTGTTCAAATTGGGTCGGGCTAATGGCTACCTAAAAAAGCATATAATAAAATTGCGAGGAATATGTCACCGAGGCTGCGATTTGTCGCGTGATTGTTGCAATAATTATGATCCCAAAAACACCAAAGTGCAGTTTCATTTCCTGCTGGTTAGAGAAAGCATATATTTTGACCATACCAATTATGCTAAAATGCATGGCGAAATAACAAAAGGTCCTTCCCTTCATGTGCTGCTCATGGGAAAGAATCGCTTGGACCCTATTGCCATCGCTAATGGTGGTTATGTTAGTTGGTTCGGTGGTTACTCTTCAGTGAGTTTTAAAGTAGTTTAGTTACCATATAGTTGAGAATCAAATGCAAGAGTCATGAGGACCCTCCTAGGAATCATGCAATAAATCAAAGCATGAGATATATGGGCCATGGGAAGGAAAGAAAAAGACGGGAAGAGAATAAAAGTTGATCAGTTGTGGTGGTGCTCGCTGGAGAAACTCGAGATATGATTCCAAATTTGCTTGCTCGAGAAACCTGGAACATTTTTAGGGATTGCGTAAAGCTCAATAGAGGGCTGCATGTAGGTACATGGGGTTCTTCGTAATAGGGAGACGTGACATGGTAGAAATGGTCCCGTGGTCCCAATGTAATGGTCCAAAAAAGAGCAGGCATGTTTACCGAGGAAGCACGCATGAGTGGTTAGTACAGTAGATTGTTCCCGATTATTTAACTTAATTATAGTTGTACAACGATCATTAATGCTTTTGGTGCTCTTGCATTGAAGGTTTTAGTGACCACCATTTGATCGGTTTGTAGTTTGCAGAACTCCATTTTGAAGCGCTTGTAAATCCTGGATCGATGCAGTTGAAGTACTGAAAAACACATGAAAACATATGTACTCGGGTTTAATCTCAAGTAGATTAATTTTAAAAAGTGATTTTTGGGAAATTATTGTAATAAAAAAATGATTTTTCTAATTGTGCAATCTAATTTTTTTTTTTAAATCTTTTGTGTGAAAAAGAAGAAGATGAAGATGCTGATTCCTAATTAACCTGACCAATCAAGTTGTTTGGAATCCATGGTATTAAGTCACTTGGGATTAGATCATACTCAACTCATAGAGAGACCTTTCAGGTTTTAATATCCATGTATGTATTATACACATCTCACAAGCACGACAGCATTTGCCACATTAGCCAAAAAAATTCTCATTCCAATATTATTCTTCTATTATACTTTAATCCTCCAAACATACAAAGATTTTGAGTACACTTTATCACTCTCCCCAACTAGAATCACTTTGCATCTGCACTGTCTAATAATATACTTTGTCGTATTTATTGAATGCTAATCATATCCATGATAAAAGGGCTTAACCTCAAATGAACGCATTGAATCGTTGAGTGGCTAGTGATATACCAAAGACTTGCTTAAATTTCTTGCAAACCTATAACTGTCTTGTGCTTTTTCTTTGCAGTCTAGCTTATAATATACACCTGCTGTATATTAATGTAATCCAGAGAGATAAAATCAACTAGTGCGTGTTTAATATTTAGAGTGAAGTGTGAAATGTTAGGCAAATAAAACGAAACATGTCCATAGATTGTCTTAAAACCTGATTTTGGTGTGGTTAGTAGATCTATAATTCGAAATCTAGCCGGGTAGTATTTAAATAAAAATAGAAAAAAATTAACAAGGTGTGATTGGGTTAAAAATCTAGATTGATATTTCAAAGTCTAAATATGATTGAGTTTTAATAAAAATAAATGAAAAATTCACCCAATATTATTGATAAAAAATCCAAGCCGACTCTTGACCTGGTTAATTGAATCAAACCTGTTAAGTTCTTTTTCCTTTAAAAATGGTATTATTTTTATTTTTTTAAACTAAAAAAACTACATTACTCCAAATTAATACAAGTAAACCTACTTAACCCACGACTTGAAACTTATCACCTGTAGATGCGGGTGAAGTTTAAAAACCATGTTCGAAGAAGAGCAATCATAGTGAGATAAACGGTGAGAGAAAATAAGCAAAGGCCACTTGCCAGATATGATAAAGTTGAACATTTATTTATTCAGACAACTATTTGTCTTAACAAAAAAAAAAAAAAAGGTTATTACTGTATCATGCCAACATTTGTAATGGGATCATTAACCATGCATTCAACAACAATTATAAGGACAATCAGTAATGATGTTTTTCATAACATAAATGAAAGTGGGTTTGGGAGATAGATTGAAGATGTTGGGTGGAGAGGTGAAATACCGGTGGACAATTTTCACATGCATTGAGTTCGGGTTTCATGTCATGAACTAACAGAGACTTAATCTTGCTAGGTAAGGGTGTTATGGGTGACAGGTTGGTGTATGTTGTTGAAAAACAGCTTAATTATTTCGGATCTCCTTGGATTTGGTTGATACATGCATATACGTAAGATCAGACTGGACATGGAGTTAGTTTGCATCGTCACTCTGCATGCTTAACGCCAAACCTGTAAAGCACACCGTTTTCAAGGTCTTGCTGGTTAGGTTTAGTGCATCCTCAACTCCTTACAGTTAATATTGATTAACATCTTTTTTGCGAGTAATGGGATTTCGGAGCAAGCCGGATATCAGCTAATCAAATAAATCGAATCTTGCTGTCTACAGACGCCTTATTAAATGAAATTTATCCATATTCATACGTGTAAAGTTGATGTTTTTCTCAAATCTTAAAGTTTGAGGTTCAAATTCTCATCGAGAGAATGCTATTTATTAAAAAAAAAAAAAGGAAATCATTTCAGAGATGCATGTTCTGTGACGTTGAAAAGTTGCAAGAAATCAATATATATAATTGTGGCATTTGTCTCTCTTTGTGTCTCACGCGTAAGAAATCGCGGAGCACCGACTGCTGTAATAATACTAGTATATGGGGATGATTTGTTTAAACTTAAAAAGACCAAAATTATCGAAAGGGATGAACAAATTCATCAAGATGCTTTCCTATTGGGTGCAGCTTTGAAAAATACGGTTTGCTCTTCTTAATATAAACACTGGGCTCCAACCAAGGAAAATGTACACGCCGTGACCAAGAAGACCTGAGGGGGAATCCGATAAATTGTACGGCGCAATACGTGGACCGATAAATCCGGAAATACGGGCCCCGCCCCCTCCATCTACGGCCATTTGAAATCAGCCTTTTCTGTGAAGATCTTCAATGAGGCGGGTGCATGCTTAGGTGGAAGCAGGCTTGGTTTCCACTTTAAGAAAGTGGAAACGCAGAGCAGCCTCCTAATGCTTCAATTTTCATCTTCATCTTGCTAGTGGACAATAACTACTACGCTTTATTCATTAAAAATATAACACTTGTACTAACCCTTTAAATGTATCTTGACGGTGCCTAATGCAATGCAATGCAACGCGACGTTTTCCAACCTCAAACGGCTGTTTACGGTCGTATAATTTGAACTTTGAAATCTTGCATCGTCAACAAAGGGGCATAGGTATAATCTCTGGACAATGTCTGGAGGCTTTCCAGCGTGAAACTTCAGACTCCAACACTGTAATCTTTTAACTTTTCAACGTGAAACCAACGAATTATCTTGATTCTTGATACTTGTGATTATCGGAGTGTAGTTTTCTTCAAGATTTCTATGTTATCCACAGTAATTAAAAGTAACGTCTGGAGACTTTCCACATTGTATATATGCGTGCTTCATTTGTTGTCCAAAGCAGCAGTTGTTAGGTGGGTGCATGCACATGGTCTGGAGTCTGAAGCGTCATGTTACATTCCATGATCCGTACAAGATAGCAGTCCCACCGTTCCCTCCAAATTCAAGCCCACCACTTACGAAATTTCAATGGAGGGAAAAATCAAAAGGTTAAAAAAAGGGCCAAAAAGAAAGAAATTGTTAGACAGAAACTGCAATCAATGGCGAAACTTGGAAATGAAGCAAAGCGGTTTCATATTAGGCTTTGATAGTTCTTCATCCTCCCGTGTCCTTACCCCTTTCAACCAAGACCCTTACTTTAGTACCCGCCATGTGATAAACCACGGTGGTATTTTTGTTGAGCAATAGTGACGAGTTAACTTTTTTTTAAAAAAAAACTTATAAATAAAAATCTCATATAGATGTATACACGGTGGAATTCACTTTACTTACTATTTAAGGATATATAAAAAAATATTTAATTGTCAATATATAAAATCTCTAGAAAGATAAAACTTTTATTTTTTATAAAAACAATAAGGTTTAAATGTAATAAATATTCATTGAATCATCTTAGTAAATAACTCATAATTTTTTATTTTTCAAAATAAAAAAAACTTAAATTTCAGAGTATTAATAAATTTAAAATTTAAGAATAAATATTTTTTTTTTATAATTTAAATTCTTTTAATACATTGTCTATAAATATATTAATTTTATAATCAGAAAATCTCTAGTCTTCAAATTGAGATTGTTTTTTGAAGTATTCAAAAAGCTTTTATTATAAATTTAAAACTATTCAAATTAAAAAAAATCAAATACATGAACATGTATTGAATAATTACTATAATAAATAACTTTTTTTATTTATATATTTTGGATTTTGATACATAAGAAGTATCAAAAGCTTCAAGCAGATTCAAGGGGTTACCGTCAATGTAGGGAATAAAAGAAAGAATTGGCTTGATTAACTGGAGTCCAAATTAAGCACCAATCAAGGCTGATTATAATTTGGTCTCTCTCTTCTCTCTTCTCTCTTCTTTCTTTCTTTTTTTTTTTTTTGTGTCAACGTAATGCCTTTTTTCCCTTCATAAATAGCAGTCCACACTCTGCATTCTCCACACACTCCCCACTTTCCCAAATCCCCATCTCCAGAAGCCCCTTCGTAGTTTAGTAGTGATCAGTGAAAGCAATGGCTGCCAGGGCCAGCATTTCTTTTATATCTTTGGTGCTGCTTTTGAGTCTTGTTGAGGCAAGAATTCCCGGTGTTTACACTGGTGAAGCCTGGCAGAGCGCCCATGCTACTTTTTATGGTGGCAATGATGCCTCAGGAACCATGGGTACTGTAATCTCGAAACCTTCATGCTAAGTAGCTAGCTTCTTGAATTCTTGCCATGTTCATGAATTGTTTCTGCATTTTGCACAACCCATGTTTTGCTGTTGCAGTTTCCATGACAGAGGCATAAAAACAAACAAAAAAAAGCAATCCCTTACCTTGCTCTGCCTTTTTACAGCACCGAACTCTGTTTTAAACAAAATCAGATTTCAAAAGCATTTAAACACAATAAGCTCACACCAATACCATGCATTGCCTATGAATATTAAAATTCCATTCAAGAATTCATAAACCAAAAGCCAAAATCCCAAATAAGGAAATTAATTGATCTTATTTCTTGTCTTCAGGCGGTGCTTGCGGGTACGGTAACTTGTACAGCCAAGGCTATGGCGTGAATACTGCAGCACTCAGCACAGCCCTGTTCAACAATGGCCTTAGTTGCGGTGCTTGTTTTGAAATAAAGTGTGCTAATGAACCACAATGGTGCCACTCTGGAAGCCCATCAATTTTTATCACAGCAACAAACTTTTGCCCTCCTAATTATGCTTTGCCTAGTGACAATGGTGGTTGGTGCAATCCTCCCCGCCCTCACTTCGATCTTGCTATGCCTATGTTCCTCAAGATCGCCGAGTACCGTGCTGGCATCGTCCCTGTCTCTTACCGCCGGTAAACATCCAATTCCACCATACTTGTCTCTTATTCTTTTAAATGTTAGTCGTAGTATTATCTCTAATCAGTTTCTTACTCTACTATTATTGCTATAACTAGAAAAAAAACTATTTCTTGAATCAGATTAAATCAATTTGATTGATTGATGGAACAACGAGTATTTTGTGTTATAATTACTATGCAGTTGGTCAGACATAGCAGTTGATTTGTTTCATATGAATCTGGACTATGAAAATGTGATAGGTTGCTCTAAAAAATAAAAGCATGATTGACTGCTCGAAGGTTTCCTAGTATGGTATGATTGGTCTTTCAAGATTCCACGTGTACAATCTTCTGAAACCTCTGATCAAATGTATCTTGTGAAGAAATCAGAACCGTTTCTCGTTTAATCAAGGAGAATCTTATCTACCTTGTCCCCACTTGCATGGGGAGGTCCACATCCCCTCCGAGAATCACTAAAACGCCATTTTTTTTTATCCAGGGTGCCGTGTAGAAAGCCAGGAGGAATCAGGTTCACAATAAACGGACACCGTTACTTCAACTTGGTTTTGATCACCAACGTTGCAGGCGCAGGAGATATAGTGAAGGTGAGCGTGAAGGGATCCAGGACTGGGTGGATGAGCATGAGCCGTAACTGGGGTCAAAACTGGCAGTCAAACTCAGTTTTGGTTGGTCAGTCTTTGTCTTTCAGGGTCACGGGCAGTGATAGACGCACGTCTACTTCTTGGAATGTTGTTCCATCAAATTGGCAATTTGGGCAAACTTTCGCCGGAAAGAATTTCAGGGTTTAAAATTCCCGCTTGATATTTTGTAATTTTTTATTTCCTGTGCCTTTTCTTTTCTAAATGGGAAAAAAAAAAAAAAGGAAATGAGGAAAGAGTGTCGGTGAAAGCGAGTTGTTTTTACTTTATTTAAAGTGTTTTTCGATGGGTTAATGGGTGAAAAAGTAAATGGAAGGTCGGAAGCTGAGGAGGCTGCAAAGTTAAATGTAGCCCGCCGCTTTTGTTTACCATATGATAAATTAATATATGTATACACTACATTAATGATCTTGCTTGTTTATTATTTTTTCCTTGTTTTTGGTTTGTGATCTTTGACACGTATGGTTCAAATTTTTATCAGATTGTCTGTTTTGAGTTTGAGTTGATGCACTCTTTCTTCAAGAAACTTCCGCAAAGCTGGTTTAAAAGTGAATTGTTTTTTAAAGTAGTTTTAATTTTAAAAATATATTAAAATAATATTTTTTATTTTTTAAAAATTGTTTTTGATATAAAAAATAGAAAATTAGAAAAGAAAAGCTGGGACATGACTGCGTTTCTGTTGAAGAAAGTTAAACTTTTATCATGCAACTCCAGGAGGCTACTTGGAAAAAACTCACGAGTCAACTGTAATGTACTTGCAGAGAACTCTTTATCAAGAGCATGTGCGTCTCCATAATTAGTCGGGACTTAGACAAAAACCAGGTGCTAATAAAAAAAATAAATTCCTGCAAGAGCCAAGAGTAGATAAAACATGGTGGCAATCACTTGAAAGATCGATAGATAAGGCAATTTGGTGTTTTAATTTTGCTTTTTTGCATTTTTTTTTTTGGGATGAGAGGATAAACTTTTCCTCGTGGAGACCATAGAAAGGATAAACGAAAGGATTGGATTCGGAGACAGATGCAAAGACTAGAGGGGCGGTGATAGCTGCCTCTAGACTCTAAGAATCTGTCAGAATGATAAACATTGATATGATTTCTTCCCTTCGGCGGTGATGGGTGACAAACAAGTCAAAGATTCTGGATAATATCTTAACTGGATTCACCATTGTTGTCTGTGTTCACATCAAAACTAGAAAGTAAAACAGAAACCATTAAGAAGAAAGGGGGACAAAGTGAAGACAGGGATTTGATGTGTTGTTAATTGGATCAAGATTTGCCCGAAGCTTTGTTCAATCTCCTCGCTTCTTCTTGTTAGCACTCAAACCTTAACCCCAGCCCCCTCATCATCAGATAAGCCGGCCCAAGAAATTTAGCCCACAGCAATTTATTTTTCGATGAAATTCTAGCCCATGGAGTTTTTTTCTTGGGTTTTAGAGT
>Ga0325402_1003220_pt1 | contig 14660 bp, 15 predicted proteins | sample PopdelMetagenome_22_FD_207212 | JGI IMG/M metagenome (GOLD analysis project Ga0325402, IMG submission 207212) | Populus deltoides microbial communities from Bellville, Georgia, United States - Xylem-PdKOR-R3 | ecosystem: Host-associated > Plants > Phyllosphere > Stem > Wood/Secondary xylem... | reverse complement strand
AATACCATTAGTGGATCCTCTAACCTTGACATTTGTTGTTATCATTGTTTAATCCTTACGTTAATCTTCCATCTCAAAGTTCTCATCAACTTCTTCTTCTTCTTTATTATTATTATTATTATTATTACTATTATTGTTGTTGTTATTGTGTTGCTGTTAACTATAATTTATACAATTAACCTCTCTGTGGTTCGACCCCGGTCTTGCCGGGTTATTTATTACTTTGACACTCCTGCACTTGGGAGAAGACATCAATCTTTTGGTCGTGTCATAGTACTAAGATGGGTGACCTCCCGGTAAGTCCTCGTGTTGCACCCCTCCTTTTAGTCTGTTTCCGATGCTACTCCCCTCGCGACCTCCATCCACCTCGCCCTTGTGTTTTTTTTCTCTTGCCACCCTTTCCTCTCCCGCACGGCGTTCCCACCTGCCGAGAATAGAAGCACGAGGTTTCCCTTAAGAAGAGCAAGGGAAATCGCAAAAAACCATAAAAACTTGGGCCTCAGGGCAAGGTCTGCAAGATCTAAAGATCTTTCGGTCGAATCACAAGTTATGGCCCTTTTGAGCCGCTGCTCTGGTCTGGCGCGAGCCGGCCCGCTCTGAGGTCCCGGTCGCGCTTCCCTAAGCCGCTGCCCTTGCGGCGATGCTTGAACAGCCAGGGAGCCTCTCATCGCTCTCTGATTCTCCTCACGGGCGCTTTCGAAGCGCTTATAACAATTGCGTGTGCTTGGGCTCACTGGTGTGATCATACGAGCACTAATGCACCAGATTCCATCAGAACTCTGAAGTTAAACGTGCTTGGGTGAGAGTATTACTCAGGTGGGTGACCTCTTGGGAAGTCCTCTTATTGCACTTCTTTTTTTTGCCTGTTTCCCATACGGCTCCCCTTGCGCACTCCATCCGCCCAGCCCCTTTTGTCTTTCTTTTTTTTTCTCCTGTTTCCATTTCCTCTCTCGCACGGCATTCTTGTTTGCCGAGAATAGTAGCACGAGGTTTTCCTCAAGAAAAGCAAGGGAAATCACAGAAAACCGCAAAAACCCAGAGTTATTAAACCCGGCCCAGGGATTGACCCAGCTAAGGGGTCGGGTCCCGGGTTTCATGGGTCAACCTAGGTCAACTCGTGTCAACCCGGAAAAATTTAAAAAAATTAAAGTTTTAATATTTTATATAAAAAAATTAAGAAAAAATCCATGTAAATATAGGCTATACATATTCTATATAATGAAGTTTAAAAAAATATTTTAAAAAGTTTTTTATCCCACATTAAAAAGATATTATGTTAAGCTTTTAGTTAAAGTATTTAAACTAAAAAAGTTTCTTATCCCACATTGAAAAAACATAGTTTTTTTCTTGTGAACATAGAGTATATATACTAATGGGTTTCAAATCCCACATTGAAAAAAGATAACTTTTTTCTTGGGAAGATAGAGTATATATACTAATGGGTTTCCAATCCCACGTTGAAAAAAGATAAATTTTTTCTTGGAAACATAAAGTATATATACTAATGGGTTTCAAATCCCACATTTGAAAAAAAAATATCAGGTCTTGCCCGGGTCTCGCTCGGGTCACAAGTTGACCCGCCGGGTCGACCAGGTTTGACCAGGTCATTGCACTGACCGGTCTTTTGACAAACCCAGACCGGTCCAGCCCCTGGGTTGGTGACCCTCTGGCCGGTCTGGTTTAATAACTATGCAAAAACTAGGGCCCTGGGGTGAGGTCTACAAGATCTAAATATCTGGCAGTTAGATTAGCGATTCCATGGCTACTTTAAGGAAAACAGGCTCTGGAAGCTCCTGTAAAAATCTAGGTGCGATCCAATGGTCGGATCGCGGGTTATGGCCTTTTTGAGCTGCTGCTCTGGTCTGGCGCGAACCAGCCCACTCCGGGGTCCCGGTCGCGCTTGCCCGACCCGCCGCCCCTTTGCGGCGGTGTTTGAACTGCTGGGGAGCCTCCTTTCAGTCCCCGATCCTCCTCGTGTGTGCCTTCGAAGTGCTTATAGCAATTGCGCGTGCATTGACTCACGAGTGCGATCATACCAGCACTAATGCACCGGATCCCATCAAAACTTTGAAGTTAAACAAGGTTAGGTGAGAGTAGTACTAGTGTTGCGATGTCATGGTCACACAAATTAATTACCCTAACTTAAAACACAACACACAAGATAATATAGAGCAAGTAAGGGGTGGATCCCACGAGAAAGGTTCAAGTTAGATTTTTATGCTATATGATATGCAATTTGTTTTGAGGGGAGTTTGGAAGTTATCTAGGCTAAAGCAAAAAAAAACAGAAAACTATCAAATGAAAGTAAATAAAATCAGAAAATTATCAAGAAAATAAACCTTGATCGCAAGTAAATATCCACCTATAAAAATAAGAACTTATCATAGAAGTGAGCAGTCAAGAGAGAGAAGCTCTCGGTTGTAGTCAAAGAGAAAACCGCTGTTATGCGCGACTCTTCCCCTCTTATTGTCCAACAATTTCTTCTCTTGCTCTTTGCACTCTTATAGTCTCTTCTTTGTATCTCTTTATGTCATTTTACATGGCAAAATCAAAGAAAAATTCCTCGGTTCTACGATTTGCCCAGCAAGACTATGGGTTTCGCACGTCGCGTCCCTCGTCTTCGCAAACACAACGGACCTTGAGCCGGAGTAGTTCCCCTGGTGCGCAGCACTCCTCCAGTCTCTCTCGAGCCCCTGATCCTCCACGAACAATAGTAGCCCTTGTTGATGTCGTTAATTTCAAACATGGGGCAAGGGTTTGAGTGAAGAATCGGAATAAGGGCATGTAGAGCACACCCCTTACTGTTCTTCCATTGTCCTCTCCTAGCCCCTGTGGGCAAAATATGGAACCTTCTGTCTCCACAAGGCCTTGCCATGTTCACTTTGCTGAGGCTGGCTCTCTTGGTTCTAACCTCGGGTCGAAGGGTGGAGTCGTTGCTCCACCGCCACCTCTCATGAAAGGTAAAGCTTCCTCAAAAAGCCACAGACCTTCCTCCCCAGTCCACCCCACAGGTTTTATCCCTCTGTCCTCCTCATTAGTTCACTTTTCTGATTATATTGCTTTGACATCTTGCCATTTACTGGAAACTAATTTGGGTGTGCACAAAGACCTGTGAAGGTTTAGTTTAATTGGATACATTGCTGATAAATTTCTAGGATACACATCCCTGTCAAAATTTATTAATGGCTCCTGGAAATGTAGCACCAAATTCTGCATGCATGATTCTAGATGGTTAATCTTTACATTTTCATCTGAAATGGACATGATTGAAGTGCTAAGTGGAGGCCCCTATTATTTTTTTGGCCAGCCCTTGATACTAAAAATTATGCCTGAGTTTTTTTTTTTTTTTTGAAACCTCTGAAATGGTTCGGATGCCAGTCTAGGTTATGTTTCCTAATTTGCCTCTCCAGTGTTGGTCACCACTTTGTCTTTCTAAGCTTGCCAATGTGCTTAGGAAGCCAGTTCATTCTGATACTCCAACAGCTTCCATGACCCGGCTCTCATATGCCAGAGTGCTAGTTGAGATCGATTTGCTAGCTGACTTGCCAACATCTATCAATCTCATCTTGCCCAATGGTGTGGCCCTGTCCTAGCAGGTACTGTATGAATCATTATCTTGTTTTTGCAAGCAGTGCAAGACCCTGGGACACATGATTTCTTCTTGCCCCAACAATTCTAACCATAAACGTAAGAAGCATTCTCAGACAGCTCCTACCCCCTCTGGATGTTCTAGCCCCTCAGCTAAAACTGCAGCTATTGAGAAGCATTCTAACAGGGTAGAACCTCAAGGTCAGCCAGGGATTGATCCAATGTCTGCTGAGGTAGCAGTGGATGTGGTAGAGAAAGTAGTTGATTCTGGACGCAAGCGGGCCAAACTAGTTACATCACAGTCCAGTCCTCCTGAACCTCTTCTTTCTGCTTCTCCTAAGATTGTGCAAGTCTCTGAAGGTCAAACTGCTGACACAGTTGAACCGCCTCCTCGAAGGTAATATTTAACAAGAAGTAGAGCTGTTGCCTCATCCTCCTTTGGTCATCCAGGCAAGCCAGTTGGAATGGGTAGATGCCCTTCCAGGAGCTCCTCTACGGTTGATTCCAGGACTCAGGGCAATACAGTTTATTCCTTGTGTTATGTTATGTTTGTTTGTTGCTCTTGTAGGCCTGTGTAGCATTACTTGTTGCCTTGCCTGTTTGTTTTGTCTTCTGCTACTTGGGTAGTAGTTGCTTGGTAGCCTCTTGCAGGTTTGTTCCCTTTGATGTAGAGTTGTTGGTTCAGCCTCTGCCTGTGGCCTTATTTTTCATCCCTGTTGTTGCTTGCTGTTGTTTGTGGCTGCTCTAGTAGTAGCTGCTGGTTTCAGGCTTTTGTCTAGTCTCTATTGCTGTTTGTGGCTGCTCTGGTAGTAGCTGCTCTGGTAGTAGCTGCTGGTTTGCCTTTTGCAGGCTTGTTTTTGCGTTGCTGGTATCAACTTTTGCCTGTTATTGTTTGCTGTTGTTTGTGGATGCTCTAGTAGTAGCTGTTGGTTTGCCTTTCCGCAGGTCTTTGTGTTTGGTCCCTGTTCCTTGCTGCTTCTGGTTCAGGTTCTGCAGGTGTCCTGGTCTATGGGAGCCTGTTCTCTGTTAAGCACGTTGTTGTGCTATTTTGGTTGTTTGCTTGTTCTAAGGAGTTCCCCTGAACAAGCTTATTTGTTCATGGTGGCTTTTCTGTTCAGCAAGCTAGCCTTGCTTTTGGTTTGATCAAGGGAGTCTGTTCCCATGTTATGTCTATATATTTGTACTGCTGGTCTCTAGCTTGTTCTTTTTTATCTATAAAATTCTTTCATTTAATAAAAAAAAAAACTTATCATAGAAAGAGAGAGACGTTCTCCCCAAAGGAGTGTCTCCTCAAATTTGTTCTCCCACAACTGATCGAGCTCCTGTCTTCACGTCATCTGTAGATAACTTTTTGGTTCTTCCCTCCTCGAGCACAGTAGCTTCTACTGACGAAGCCTTAGATCCAAACCATGGTTGTCCTTAGTTGCGCCTTCCCGATCGAGTAGCAACGATGAGCACGCTACAAGCCTTAATCGGTGTTTTGGCTACAGTCTTCCCCGATCTACTGGATTCTGGCCGAGATCTAGTGCTTTGTACCCTATCAACGAATGATCTTGATGGAGGTTTGTTCTTTTGGTCCCTCTCATGGAACTGCTCTTTGCTTTCCCTGTTGGGGTCAATTGGCCTTTTGTCTACCGGTACAAAACTCCTTGGTTGGGATTTGTGACAGCCTTGTTTCAACAGAAGCTTTAAAGGGCTAAATAGCCCTTCAACAAAACATGAGATTTCCCTCTCATGATACCTAGTTAAATTGCTCTGTGCTTTTGTGTCTCCTGCAAGTATTGCTTGCTATGTTTTGTCTGCTGCTAGGGTTCTTCTCCTAGCTTTGCTTGAATTATCTCTACCCTTCCTGGAGGGCTTTGTTGTGGTTTTGCTGCGCTTCCTGAAGCTTACCTACAGAGTCTGAGGAATATGCGGTCTGCTTCTGCTATGCTCTTGTTCACCAGCTGGGTTTCGTGCTGTCTATTTACGATAGTGCACCTTGATGCTGATGTTGTTCTTTTCCTAGCCTGTTTTTTCCTGCAAGTGGTATTTTGGCACCTTTGTGCTGGTTTTATGCTGCTCTGGAGACTATGTGCATTTTCTGGGCTTGAAGAAACTTGCTACTATTGGTTAGGATCTAAGCTATGCGTGTTGTTGTTGGTTGTGCGTGTTGTTGAGCTGTGTTGGCTATGGCTTGTTTGCGCTGACTGTCTCTATGTTGGGATGTCCTGGCTGGTACGCCTACCTTCCCTTGTTGCCTGAAGCATTTTTCTTCCTTTTTGGATGCCCTCCATGTTTAGGGTGTGTAGGCCATGTTTGGCTGCCTTGTCTGAATTGGTTGGTCCCATCTTCATGCAAGTTGCCGCAGGGGTATCTAGTTCTGGCCTTATCATGGGCTATCACTGCCATTGCTGCTCATTTTGCTTGCTTCCAAATGCCTACTCTCTTGTTTGGGAGACATGCTGCTATTGAATTCCCTTCTGGGTTTAATTTTGTAACTTCTGCTTTTCCTGGCTGCTTTGCTGGTATGCTGCTAGGTTTGAAGGAGCTTCTCGTGCTCCCATTGATCTTTTTGGTTAGTTGTTCAATGCTATAGGAAAGTCTTGTGTTGCTGGCTAGGTCAATTGCCCTATTGGTTTGCTGGTGATTGCATTGTTAAATGTTGGGGTTTAATTAATGGTTTTTTGTCGCCTGCTTGCAATTTGTTGCTTGCTGGTTTTGATATCTTTGTTCAGGGATCCCTTTTTGGTTGTATTTATTTGCTCAAGGGAGCTTGTTCCCTTTGGTACATGCCTGTATATTTGACTTGCTAGTTTCCAACTTTGTTTCACTTTTGACCTATACAATTTCTTACATTTGATAAAATAAAAAAAAAAGAACTTATCATAGAAACAAGACGTCAATTTATACTATGAATATCTACTTTTTTTATGTTGATTTGTTAACAGATCTGTTGTATAACTAATCCTAATCATCAAACAACCACAATGTCTGCACTAGTAATTTAATTCAATGGCAGCCTTAAGAACTAGATAAGTTGATTAATCTAGACAACACAATTGTTCGCAGTCCATGTTTAATTTGATCAATTGAATGTTCTCCCTAAGATTACTAATCTAGATCCGCCACAATTATTAATCTCAGTTGCTTCACAAGTTTATATACCACAACTCCGGTTTTGATAGCAAACTTAGCAATAGATTGTTCATAATAATAACTTAGATTTAACTCTAGTAATTAAAATAAACAATCATAGAAAATAAGCATAGGAGAACAAACATATTCATTCATCATATAAACTGAAAAGAAAATACAAACTAGGTCTCATAATTCTTGAAATCTGAAGCTTTATGTGTCCTTGCAACCAAGAAAGAGTTTAGTCTTGCATGTCTACTGAACAATTAATCAAAAAGAAGGAAGAAAACATGAATTCGGGTTTGTTAGAGGAAGGGGGTGTTTTTCTCTCTTCTACCTCTTTCTTTTTATATCCTAGGAAACCCTAGTCTCTATTTTACAAAATAGTCCTTCAAGTAGATAGTTTATATTTAAGTACTTCAATAATTATTTTTCTAAGAAAGAAGAAATAGCCTTGCATGAAATATTCAAGCTTTGACTTATAGGAGCTAAATTGCTGAAATAATAACTTGGATGTCGGTTTGGATGCTTCAGAACGTAATTTGAACTCGTTTCTTCACAAAACCTGTTTGCTGGCAGAATTCATTTGTCATCTTAGAAAAATCATATCTCTCTCATATGAGATCTTTTTTGGCTGAAATTTTGTAACTTGGTACGTTGATAGGTCTTTAAGTCAGGAATCCAAAACAATTGATTCTGCATCAAATTGACTTTTGTAGCTCAAGATATTCAAGTCAGAATTGTTAAAGGTCAACACTGGCAGATTGCAAGATTTGAATTTGAAGGATGCAATTTCCATGCTCTTCATTATTTTATTTTCTTGCCTTAGATTTCCAGAAAGGTTTGGATGTTATCTTTTTAATGTCACTAGAATCACTTCATTTCGACCTCTAGAGCTCACGCTCTGCACAAAACATTGACTGAAGATCAAATCTGTCAATTACCTCCAATTTACTCCTTTTTACATCTTTCATCCAAAAGTGCTTTCAAAACATAAAATAAAAAATATCAAGGCATTTTATATATAAAACATAGGCAAAACACTAGTTAAATATGAGTGAAACTATCAAATAATATAGTTGCATCAAATATCCCCACACTTAGCTCTTGCTCGTCCTCGAGAAAGGATAGATAAAACTAAATTGAAAATAATTATGACCAATCTCTTAATCTCCCATCAATGTCCAAGAATATATGCATTATAAACAAGAATACAATCAAAAAGGATAGAGAGTACATATTTTTATGAATTCATTTACATGCAAACTTCAAAACTCAATTAATCATTGAGATTTAAATGAAATTTATGACATGCTAAAGTGATAGGTCCTCTCATTGATATACACTCCAATACTCATGTGTTTAGGATTTTTGTATTTAAATCTCTCAAATTCAATCAATGAATATGTTCTACCATAAACTTGCTCTTCAATCTCATCTCCATTACTAAAATATTACAAGCAATGTATGAATCAAAAGGTCTTACATTTTTTGTTGTAATGGGGCTAAGGTTAAGGTGAGGTAAAAAAAGAGTAAAAGAAAAGGTTAAAACCAAAAGAAGTAGAGCATTTATAAAAAAAAATAAATATTTCAAACAAGATATTCCATCAAGGCAAGCAAATTTTCCATCTTTAAACACCAATACTTAACTTCTTTTGATTTCAAGCTCTATCAACATAAAATTTTAAGAATTATGAACACAATGGAACACTTCTCTTCTCTTTTCTTTTCTTTTCTTTTCTTTTTCTTTGTTTCTTTTTTCTTTCATCTTTGGCAACTTTGCCCATCTTTTCATCAAACATCATTTTTTTTTCTTTTCACGTAATTTCCAACCATAACCCATGAGATATCAACAAGTATATGCTCTACTAATCCTTGGCCAGGGAAAAAGAAAAACATATAAAAAGTTCAAGTCTACACATGGGTAAAGCAAAGAAAAGATAAACAAACTTAAAAGGTGGATAATATGCTTTAGGTTGGCTTTTTAGCTCAAGTGGTTAAAATTCCTAATGCCTTTATCATCTTCATGTACATATGTAATGTGAATGTAATCTCAACAAGATATGAAGTAAGTTCTAGAGATACATATCATTGAAAGAATGCACAATCAAAGAATATAATGTTGAAGGCTCAAAAGCTTGCATTGGTATAATATTATAAAGTCAACGTGACATATTTTCAAAGTCAATCCCTAAACCAATTAAACGTTAAAACTTGCATGCACACTCATTCATTCGATTTATATCTTCATCTATCTCAATTATTTTCATACATAATACCCATATTCTCATAAACCAATGGGAGTTCAAAAGATAAAACTTACTTCTTTTTTTTTTGAAAAACAACAAAGAAAATCAAAATTCTCTCCATACCCCCACACTTTAAACACAACAGTCCTCAATGTTGAAATAAAAGAAAAGGAATATAAGAGAATGACAAAAATAAAGTAAAATGCGAAAAATAAAAGATAAGGGAAAAGGAAAGAAAATATGATTTTTTTTTCTTTTTGTGTTGGTTTGCCTCCCAGTAAGCACGTTTGTTTTATGTCATTGGCTCGACATGTGACATGCTCATTCTTCATATATTGATTTAGCTAACTCCACAGAAACGGTGAGTTCTGTCGTCCAACCTTCATAGAAAGGTTTCAAGCGATGTCCATTGACCTTGAGCACTTTGTTTGTTTATAAACTTGTAATTTCAACTGCACCATAAGGAAAAACATTAGAAACAACAAAGGATCCAATCCAACAAGAGTGCAACTTTCCAGGAAAAAGTTTCAAACGCGAATGGTAAAGGACTTTGTCTCCAACATGAAACTATTTTCTTATAATCATTCGGTCATGAAGACTCTTGATCTTTTTTTTGTAAATCCCTGCATTCTCGTAAGCATCATTTTGTATCTCTTCTAGCTTTTTGCAATTGCAACTTCATTGTTTAAAGGCCTAAAAAGCTTTGTGTTCAAGCTCCACCGGTAGATGACATGCTTTTCCATAAATCATCCTATAAGGTGACATTCCTATAGGTGATTTGTAAGCAGTCTGATAAGCCCAAAGTGCATCACCAAGTTGTAGACTCCAATTTCACTGGTTAGGTTGCACTGTCTTCTCGAAAATAGACTTGATTTCTCGATTTGAAATTTCAGCTTGGCCATTCATTTTAGGATGGTATGTCGTGGAAGTCCAATGATTCATATGGTATTTGCGGAGTAATGCTTCCATTGAACAATTGCAAAAATAAGTGCCACAATCACTAATGATAGCTTTAGGGATTCCAAACCTATCAAATATATGAGTCTTGGCAAAATCTAAAACAACCTTAGCATCATTAGTTCGTATGGCTTTCACCTCAATCCATTTGGATACATAATCAACAACAAAAAGGATATAAAGATTACCAAATGAAGAAGGAAATGGACTCATAAAATAAATACCCTAAACATAAAAAATTTCACGTACAAGAATATTCGTTAAAGGCATTTGATTCTTATGAGTGATATTACCTGTTCTTTGGCATTTTTTACATGATTTGCAAAAGTAATATGCATCCTTAAAAATAAAAGGCCAATAAAGACCACTTTCAAGTACCTTGTGGGCCGTTCTTTTTGCTCTAAAATGCCCACCACAAGAATAAGAATGACAAAAGGTGAGAATGGAATGAAATTTATCTTGTGGTACACATCTACTAACTACTTGATCCACACAAAATTTCCACAGATAAGGAGTGTCCCAAAAATAATATTTGGCATCAGTTCGTAACTTATCTTTTTGGGATGTAGACAAACCTAGAGGGAATTCTTTAGTAACTAAATAGTTCACCAAATCAGCATACCATGGTCTTGTAGAGGAATGTAACACATACAATTGCTCATCGGGAAATGTCTCTCTTATTGTTTTGGTGTGTGTATCCTCGATCCTCAGTCAGCTCAAGTGATTAGCCATATGGTTTTCGAAACCTTTTTTGTCTTTGATCTCAAGATCAAACTCTTGTAAAAGCAATATCCACCTAATCAATCTTGATTTGGACTCATTTTTCTTCAAAAGATACCTTAAAGCTGCATGGTCAGTAAAAACAATGACTTTTGTACCAAGTAGATATGACCTGAATTTTTCAAGAGCAAACACCATTGCAAAAAGTTCCTTTTCAGTTGTATGGTAATTGCAATGTGCTTTGTCCAGGCGATAACATGCGGGAAGCATAGCGATAACATGCAAATTCTTCCTAATTTGGTGGTTGGATGATAGGGGGAGATGTGACATCCCTTTTAAGCTCATCATAGCCATCTTTACATGCTTGATCAAACACAAAATCCACTTCTTTGGCTAATAATTTGCACAAAGGCGCTGTAATGTTCGAGAAATCTTTAATAAAGTGTCGATAAAAACCTGTATGCCCAAGAAAAAAACAAACTTTCCTCACACATGAGGGGTAAGGCAATGATGAAATAACATTTATTTTAGCTTTATCAACTTCTAATCCACACGAAGGCACAATATGCCCAAGAACTATTCTTTGTTGTACCATAAAATAACACTTTTCATAGTTCAAGACAATGTTAGTTTCAATACATCTTTTTAAGATCAAAGATAAATTTTCTAAACACTTATCAAAAGAATCACCATACATCGTGAAATCATCCATGAAAACCTCAATTATTCTTTCAATATAGTTAGAAAAAATACTCATCATGCATCTTTAAAAAGTTGCAGGTGCATTACAGAGACCAAAGGGGGGCATTCTCCTATATACATATATACCAAATGGATATGTAAATGTAGTCTTTTCTTGATCTTCAGGGTTAATAACAATCTAAAAAGACTTACCTGCTAGACGCTCAAGCATTTGGTCCATGAATGGTAATGGAAAATGATCTTTGCGCGTAGAAAGATTAAGCTTTCTATAATCAACACACATTCTCCATCCACTGAAGATGTGAGTAGGGATGAGTTCATCATTTTTGTTCTTTACCAACGTGATTCCGGTCTTTTTAGGAATCACATGGATTGGCACCACCCATCTACTATTCGTGATGGGGTAAATGACTCCTACATCTAACAGTTTCAAAATTTCAGCTTTCACTACCTCCATCACAGGCGGGTTCAACCTTCTTCGCATTTCCCTTGTTGGTTTGACATTATCCTCCAATAGTATATGATGCATACACATTGAGGGACTAATGCCCTTAATGTCGGCTAAAGTCTATCTAATGGCACAAGTTTTTCCTCTTGATTGAGCACTTGTCAACCCTTTTGATAAGATAATAGGAAGTATATTGTTGTCTCCAATGAATACATACTTCATATTATCAGGTTCAACTCTAACTCGGGGGCCTGTAAAATAGATGGCAACAACTTTTTATTTGTAAGTACTAAATCAACAAAGACAGACATTACCATGGAGGATGGTTTGCAAAGCCAATGTTGATTCTTGTATGTTTTGGGGGAACACATATGTGCCTCTCTATCTCAGTAAAGTAAAATCATAGCTATAACTCAAAGCCATGCTTAATCCGTCCTTACAATCAAAATCAAAAACTTGCTACACACACTTATCAACTTGGTCATAACATGTGATAAAATAAACATTGTTGTAAGGATATTTCATTGCATTATAAAAATTAAGTTCAATTTTTTCATCTCCTACCTCCATAAACAAAGTATCCTTACCACAATAAATTTTTGTATTGGCAGTTTTCAAGAGTGGTCTCCCAAACAATATAGGAGTGTTGTTTGATGAATCACAAGAATCACGTTCCATATCAAGAATATAAAAGTCACATGTAATAACCAAACTATCAATCTTGATTAGGACATCTTCTATCACACCAAGTGAGTAAACAAAACTATGATCCGCAAGTTGTATTACAATGCTAGTTTTAATCAAAGGCTCAAGACTAAGAGAATCATAAACATGTTTAGGCATAACACTAATGGATGAACATAAATCGCATAAGGCCCTTTTAAAACTAGCATTACCAATAACACATGGGATAGTAAACACACCTGGGTCTTTTTGCTTCAAAGGTATATTCTTTTGAACAACAACAGATACAACTTCACCCATACTTACCATTTCATGGCCTTTTAGCTTGTAGGCTCTCTTGGTAGTACATAACTCCTTCAAGAATTTGACATACTTGGGAATTTGCTTGATAGCATCAATCAAAGGAATGTTGAGTTTCACTTTCTTAAAAACCTCTAAAATATCTTTTTCTTTATCCTCTTTCTTAGACCCGGAAGAAATCAAAAGAAAGGGTGGAATTGTTTTAAAACTGGAATTCAATGAGTTAGTACTTACACAATTTGGTTTCTATCTCCCTTCTTCCTCTATCTCAATTTTTTTCGACCTTTGCTCTTCAAGTTCTTTCCCACTTCACAGTGTGATCACACTAACATTCTCTTTTGGATTCAATGCTTGGGAGGGCAACTTTCCATTCATTTGTGCCTCTAATTTCCCTACACTTAAAGCAACTTGCCCCATTTGCTTCTCTAAGTTGTGAATGCTTGACCTTGTTTCCTGTTGAAAAGACATGACATTTTATTGTAAGGTCATTTATGTTAAAAGCCAAGGTTTTCATCATCTCACGAAGATCATTATTGGATGATGACCCCATAACATTAGAGTTTGTGAATGGAGGGGGTTGTCTTGCTTGATAATTATGTTGGGACTGAAATCTATGGGGATGGAACTTTCGGCTTTGACTGCCTTGTTGATGCGGGTTCCCATAACGTAAGTTGGGATTATCTCTCCATCCGGGATTGTAAGTGTTGGAAAAGGGATCATACTTACGCTGAGGTTGTCCATTGAATGCTCTATCAACTACATTAGCTTGTTCAATGTAATCTTCTTGCATTGTTGGGCACATATTCGAAACATGTCCTTGTAAGGAGCATATGCTATAAACTTTCATCTGCTGTACATTTCCACTAGCCAAAGAACGCACAAGAGAAGTAAGATCATTAACTTTATTTCAAAGTTAGAAATACTTACCTCATTTATTCGTTTGCTTGGGAAATCTCCACGGGTGCTAAATTATTTCGAGTTGGCTGCAATAGTTGAGATCAATTGGCATGCAGCCTTGGGTGCCTTATCTACCAATGCCCCTCCACTTACCGCATCAATGATATTGCGGTTAATAGGCATCAATCCTCCATAGAAATATTGAATGAGCAGTTGATCGAGTATCTAATGATGATGGCATTAAATGCAGAGTTGCTCAAATCTTTCCCAATACTCGGAAAGTGTGTCTCTCCATGAGATCGTTGAATCCCACATATTTCTTCATGCCATTCCAGGTTCTAATGGAACCTCGGAGAATAGAGAAAAGCCATGTCTTTGTTGCCCCTTTTAAAGAGAAAAGGAAAGCTTTCAACTTAACCTATTCTTCGTCAACTTCGTTCAATTTCATGCCAACACAAACGATGTGGAACTCCTTGAGATGACTATGAGGATCTTCTCCAGAAAGTCCATTGAATATTGGCAGTAAATGTATAAAACCAGACTTGAGATTGAAGTTGATATTATTATCAATGTTTATGCACAATGGTTCATTCTCCACGTTAGGAGCAGCGAGTTCCTTGAGTGTCTGTTGACGTGCAACAACCATGGTGGTGACGCGCGAGCTTCATTTCATAACCTGGGTAAAGTGTTTTCAATTTCGAGATCCACCTACACTTGACTCTGATTACTAGAACGGGTTACAGATATAAATTGTCAAAAAAACTCAAAAGAAACCAATCACACAAAAGATTGATAGTAGTGCAAATTGAATGAAAATCCAATGCTAGAAAACAAAAAATGCCTAAAAACCCAATAAAACACGTGAATTAGGCATCGATAGGGCGGGGCTAGAGGCCGAAGGCTACTAGTCTTGTTCAGAATGTCGTTTCGCTTCAAGAAACGAAAGGTCGACACCTAATTCCACCAAGAATTTGGATTTGAACAGTAAAAGTCTACTT
>Ga0325402_1003217_pt1 | contig 14662 bp, 8 predicted proteins | sample PopdelMetagenome_22_FD_207212 | JGI IMG/M metagenome (GOLD analysis project Ga0325402, IMG submission 207212) | Populus deltoides microbial communities from Bellville, Georgia, United States - Xylem-PdKOR-R3 | ecosystem: Host-associated > Plants > Phyllosphere > Stem > Wood/Secondary xylem... | reverse complement strand
GTCGTCGTCACTGCAAAAAAAAAAAAATTAAGAAAAATGATCATCGCAGGCACCCTTTTGTAAATACTGTAAAATAATGTACATGGAAGGGCGCCTCCAAATCAAAGTGACTACATGTGAGTGACATGGATTTTGGAATCCAAGATAGACCAGTACAGAGACGTGTCTGCAGCAATTTGTGAGCTTTAAAAGTGAAAGACCAGAGGCAAAGCAAGGAACACGAAGATAGAGACAAGTTTAGCTTTAGTTACTTTAGCTTTTTCATTAGGATTTATCTACAAGGGATTTGAGCTGAATCAAAAGAAGAGAAGAGAAGAGCTTTTACACATGCATGGAGTGAAGGAATAATAAAAAGCAGCACATGGTGCCCTCAAAGAATTGTCCACAGTTCTTGTTGCAGAAGGAAAAATAAGCGTTGTAGTTGGGCTGTATGTTATTAGATCAATTTATGGGTGACTTCTAAGAGAGTATTTACTCGGAAGATATTATACAATAAATTATTATCTGAGATGTGATATGCATTTAGAAGATCTGATTGGTCAGCTCAACACAATCTGCTTTGCCATTGGCAACTTTCCTTGCTCCTTTGTATTAATTAGTCGTCCATGTTGCATAACTGATCCACATAGTAATAACATTCCTCCACCTCCTGAGTTAGCTTAACTAGTTAATTTTTAGATTTAATTTTTAATAATTATAAATATAAGTTTTTTTTTAAATTATTAAAACTTCATATATAATTATTAATTTTAGAATTTATAAAATTAGTCAAAGTACACGTAAATTAATCCAAACATTCATGTTAATTTAAAAAAAATCATAAATAAATAACATTCATGTCCGAAAAATTATTACCTTGTACCGTCTACGTCGACTAATTTAGGTCATCAGGTACAAATTGGTCCTTGACAATGACACCGTTTGGCATTATGTTTGTAACTGCGTTTTATCAAATTTTAAATTTTTTTTTTTTGCTAAAATTGAGTGCGGTTTATACTTTTTAGATCGTTTTGATGTGCTGATGTCAAAAATGATTTTTAAAAAATAAAAAAACATCATTGGCATGTATTTCGGCATGAAAAGCTATTTGAAAAGCAACCGCTACCACACTGTCAAACACACTCAATATCAAGCCATGCACGTTTCCTCTTGCTTGGGAAACTTATGTCGGTTTCATACATGCTTGAGGTACACACTATGAAAATGACTGACAAGCAAAAAAAAAAAAACATTATTACTATTTTTTTTACGGTGAAGTCCTCCTTTAATTTATATTATAACAAAAGTTAAATAATGTAGGGAAATCATTGTAATTTAAGAGATATTTTTAATAGTAATTTTATTTTTAATTTTTCATATTTTCACGAGCAGATAAATGTTTTTTTGATTTTCTTCCACAAGGGTATTCAGGTTTTTTCAATTTTCAAGTACAGTCAAATAACGCTTTTAGCCTCAGAAAAGACAAAAAAAAAAAAAGCTTTGCATTTGGGGTTATTTTGGTATTTTACATGAGTATTTTGTGTAATTAAGAGGATCATGATAAGCATTTTAGTATTTTCTTTATATATTTGTTATTTTTTAATTGAAAAGTTGCGAACGTGTGTTCCTTACGCGTTCCAGCGAGTGGGCAGCGCCCGTGCCATTAAGGAGGCGGGTATGACGCTTCCCAGTGGTCAAATCTAGTTATTCGCCATTTAATTGGATACACAAACGTGCCCCCTTCCATATAGTATGTCACATGTAGACATCTAATGGTTGGATTGCCGCTAGTGATTTATTGTTTATGTTTTTCCTTTTTTCTCCCTCTCTTGACAACTAAAGTGCACACTTGTCCTCTTTATTTGTTGTTTGTCAAATCAAGCATGACTGCCAGACCCAAACACTTGGGTCAAAAAATTTTAAATTTTTTCAAAGCACAATTGAATTGCAAAAATAAACACTGCCTTATTCAATCATGATTTTTCATTCATATGCAGTAAAGCTTAACTGCAAATTCTTTTTTGTTTATACAACCTGTTTTATAAATTTGTTATATTTGAAGAGGAAAGAATGGAAAACAATGTTGAGTTCTAAGTGATTTATTTCAAGTCTTAAAAAATAAGCTTTCCTTTTTTGTATGCATTGTGGATGAAAATATTAATTTTATGTTTCCATCTAAATGTTGGACAGTTTTTTAAAGGATTCATGCTTTTTTTAAATTTGAGATGTTATTGGATGATTTAATTATCAAAGTTTGTTACAAGTAGAGTTTATTCTACGTTATAACTATTAGTATATATTAAAATTTAAAATATATGATCATAAGAGAAAATTTTTGAATTGATACAATATGTTGTAGGAAAAGAAAATATTGTATATGTAAAAGACTTATTATCCTTTTAACTATCTTAATTTGTGCAATTTTATAAATGATTTCTTCACTAAAATTAGAGATTAATAAAAATAATTGAGTGAATTTTAGGGATACGTGCGGTTAATGTCCCAAAATAAAAGAAAAAACTATATGAAAGATAAAAATATATTTGGTTAAAAAGACAAAGATGAAAATACAAAATAAATATGTTTTTAGAACAATTAAATGAATTCCTATATTAAAAGAAAAAAAACACATGGGTCTAGCACTAGCATAGCTGCTAGACCCAAAGCACTCAGGTCTGGCAAAGAGTTGATTAGAGGTTTAAAAATTAATCCACTTGATTAGGTTTAATAACACTATTAAAACATTCTCCATACTCTTAATATTTTTTTAATTTAAAAAAAATGATATTGACCCACTATGGGGTGCAGGCCAATGAACTAGTGGTTATCTACATCCAGTCGGTGTTCAGGATATTAGCTTGCTTTACTTTCAAGAATCTTCATGTCCTCTTTGTATTCTTTGTCTCTATTAGGATAAAGGAAGATAGTTTTGCTCTTTTATACATAAATATTATTGTTAATTGATTGAAAGGAAAACTGGAAAAATCATGTAATTTGATAAATATATAAATATGAGTAAAAAAACAAGAAGAAGAACTCCAAAACTAAGAAGAGATGAACTAAAAGACAAAGAGGAAGAGAGAAAGAAGAAAAAAAAAGAGAAAGGAAATTGATGGATCATAGGTCATGGTGGAATTATGTTTTATAGGTAAAATCATATTTTGATGTATATGATTGTTCTTGTTAATTATGATTTTTAATTGTTTATATTGATGAAGAGTTGAAGTTTATGTTTTTAAGTTTAATGAATTAATTATTATGGGTAATAAATTGATTGATTGATTGATTTTGTATAGTTTTGTTAGGAATATTGATTTGAGATTCATTTGGTTTGATTGATGTATTAGGGATAAGAAATCTTAATAAAAAATAGTATTGAATTCTAGAAAATCTAGTTATGAGTTCGAAGATGATAAAAATTATACTTCAATCCTTGATTTGAAAAAATTACAGTTTAGTCCCTGAACTTTAGAAAATTTACGATTTTACCCTTGAAACATATTTTGGGATTCTAGAAAAAACTGATTGTTGTGTTAAAGATGAAGAATTCCAATTCAACCATTGATTTATGATATTTCCAATTTAGTCCCTGAATATTGTAAAATTATAATTTGATCCCTATTTTTCAGGAAACAATATATTTTGTCCGTGATTGTAAAAACATGTTTCTGTTGAATTTCATATTTATTGATGGTTGATTATCAATTTATTGACTTTTTTAAAATTCAAGTTAACTTGATATTGTATTTAAATATGTTTAGGTATTTTGTAGGAACCATATACGACTTCTTTGGGACTTGAAAGAAAACAAAATGCAAAATTAAGAGGTTCAATCAAATACATTCAAACATTAGCATCAATCTAATAAACATTGCTCAATCTTAAAATCTCATCACAAAACACATCAAAACCAACAATAAACAAGATAATTATTTAAAAGATATTTAAGATTCAAAATAGACCTTCTATAGGTGGTTGAGGAGGACCAAAAAAGACTAAAATAGTTGCAAAACAATGCTGGATCAAAAGAAATAGTGTTGGCATGTGGTAGTCATGTGTTAATAGAGGTTGTCATGTTTGGTGCGTCATTCCATGCACCACCCATAATTGATTAGTGCGTGGAACGGCTTGTAAGTCACCACTGACTGATGAGGGAGAACTGACGCCTTGAAGGTCAGGTGGTTATGGTTATTTAACTGTTGTCTTTTTTCTTTCTCTCTCTAGTTACTCACACAAAGGTCATTGGATTATAAGGCTTATAAGGTTGTGTATTACTCATCAAAAGGAGAAAAATGGCAGTGATCTTATCTTGTTTAGAGGTTTAAGGAGAGACAAATCAGAGAGATAAGTTTTGGTGGTTGTTTTCTCTCTCTCCTCGATCTGCGACGATGCAGGGGTCATCAATTTCAATTGATTAAGGGGTTTTATAGAGGGTTTTGAGATCAAGATAATGATGGTGGTTTTGTAATATATATAGGTAAAAGGTGAGAGAGATTAAAGAGGAAGTTTTGGTTTTGAAAAGAGAAAGATAAGGCTAGGTTTTTTTGTTGGAAAAGGTAATAGAAGATGAATAGTGTTTTTTTAGGGTTTATTTCTCCATATTTTAGCTCGTATTCTCTCAAAAAAAATTATGGTGGCTCTTATCTTTGGTGGCTTAGGTTTTAGGGTTTGGGAGAGTATAAGGGGGAAGACGATGAATAGTCCCCTCTTTTCTCTCTTTTTTTTTCCCTATTTTTTTTAGCGTATTCTCTCTCTATTTATGGTGGTTAGGTTTTTAGTGGAAAATATGATGAATAGTTTGTTTTGTGTGATGAGTCTTTCTCTACTATTCACTTATATATTTATAGCCTATAAATTTTATCTTCTTTTTAATTTCTTGGTCCCCAAGTAACTTAATTTTATTTTGATCCCTTTTTATTTTGAACATTTGCTCCTTGTTTATTTTCCTCCTATTTTGATTTTAATTTTACTTATTTTTCACTTATCTTTTGCAGGCCAATCAATCATTACACAAACCATTTTTTTTTCCTAACCACAAATTTAAAAATATTTGATTAAATAGTATGTGTCCTAGACACTCGGTGCTCTCAAAACTAGGTCTAGGGTACTTTTTACAACTAATAAAGCTTATGCCATCAACATCAAATATTTATAGTAGACTATTGGTTCTCTTAGTCTTTTTTCTCCGAGTAATCCAAAATGATTGGTAACAAGTGGATTAACAAAATTGTTTATGAATCTATGCTAAGTATATAAATTTAAATTTATATATGTACAACCTTGACTCTTTTCCTCCACATGCAAGCAAATTCAAGTATTGGGAGATCCTTTTTTATTTTAAGGGATTTTTCTTATTTTCAAGTCTTTTTTAGTTAAGGATGCTATAGATTTTTCCAACCTCATCAGTTGAGATTTCTATTCAAATATGTCATGTTTAAGTACTAAACAAAATAAAAAGATGAGATGGAAATTTATTGTAAATAGTTAAGTTTGTCATATAGAAGCTATTAACTTCTTATTGGATAAAAATAAATTGATGAATTTACAACTCCTACTTAGATGTGTCGTTAACTTAAATTTAGTGATAAACTTCATTAAGAAGGTGAGGTGGGACATTTAAAACATCGTAGTTTTGTCAATAAATTATTCCATTAAATAATTATAGATAATACTTGGAATTTGACTTGTTAATGAGAGAATAAGTATCTTATAATCAAATAGGATATAGATTCTAGTTGTATTATTGAAACCAATGAGTTAACTTATGGGATTTCAAGCAATAAAACTAGATTTTAATAAATAAAAGCTAAGTAGAAACTAATATAAAAATAATAATTATGCTAAGAAAAGTAATAAAAAAAAAGATATAACAAGTTGTAGATATTACGGTAAATAAACAATAAATTGAAAAAAGTAAATTGAAAAAAAAAGTTTTAACTAAGAAATCCTAATTAGATTTTTATTTAGGTAAGAATAATACGAGAAAATATTGGCTTATGCTAACTAGAAGAACAAATTCATAGATACAAATTATATGCAAATAAATTGCAACCAAGTTAGCTTCAAATGAATCTTCTACAATAAAGAATAAATAAATATCATTAAAGCAAAGCATTAATATTGAACATGTTATATTTTTCTTTTATGTTTTTTATATTTTTTCTCTCCTTTTCTACAATTATTCTATTGTTTTTATTTTCATCATATTCTTTCTTTTACCTCATTGTGCTTTTTAATATGTCATTGTAAATAAAATAAAAATAATTAAAGCAATTATTTATGTTTTTTAATAACCTGACAATCAAATTAATAAAACTATATAATGTAATGTATATGGACAAATGATAAACATGGATAATGTTTAGCAACCCATATAGATGATACAAGAAAAAAAAATCAAGAGTAAAAGCTTTAAAAAAAAAATCAAAGAGAGAGAGAGAGCCACAACCTAAACTGACTACCCTGTAGTCATTCATTTGGGCCAACAACCCGAACAAGGATTGCCTCTCCTTTTTCTTTCAAACTGTTAGCCTGAAAAGTGCTTTGGGTTCTGATCCAATACCATGAAAAACTCTTAGCTCGTAGCACACATCTATATATACTTTTTTCAAGTTCTAAGGAGTCAAAATGTGGTGCCATGCACCATCCATCCATGTAATTGTTTTGTGATTTATTGATATATTCTTTGTAAGTACATCATTTATACAAGGTTAGCACAACCTTTTCTAAGTTAATGGTTGAATAGTGTAAACATGCATCACATTCAATGCAATCAGGCGCCTCTTTTCTTGATTAATGATTGTTTCTAGCCAACTTGTCACTAACATTCACCAATAATATGTTAGACACTACATCCAATGATGGGTACTAATATTTTTACTAATATATTTTCATGCAATTTCTGATGTTAGCTAATGTAACCAAGTTTTATAAATACCTTGGATCACAAAGTAAATAGAATAAGTACATTTTTCTCAGACTTGACACTTTTTTACACTTATATTTTCTCTCAATTTTCTTGTATATATATTTTTTTATCTCATACAACTACTAATTTAAGCATTAAAGAGTCATTCGTTTTATAAAGGACTTATTTTTTAGAAAAAATTTAAGTCACTGATCAAACCCAATAATAAGTAAGCTTAGACATAAGACCCATATCAAGCCTCCTCATCTTGTCTTATGATCGTAGTTCATAAAAAATCCATTTTCTATGTGGAGTTTCTTTTATGACTTTATTAGTAGAACTACTTGTATCCTGAAATTAGTTGTTTTAGAAAACAAACTCCAAATGACCTCAAATTTTATATTAGGTGCGATTACAACCTTAAAACCTTGTATATAAAATTTAAGAATTTTATAAATTTATTTGACCCAAAATTCCCTTCTGATACGAATCTAACTTATTATGATAAATTTTAATCCTAACCTTGTTTACTATAGTAAACAATCTCCAAATGAACTAAAAGTTTATAATGGGTGATATTAGAACTCCTAGAACCAGCATAAACAATTTGGGAATTTTATGAATTGGTTTGATCCAAATTATCCCTTATTTGTGTATTGTGGCAAATTCGACAAAAATAACTTTTAGACGTTCTTTTCTTTGTATTTTTTACTCTTTATGATACTGGTATATTTTAAGACAATAACAAACAATAATAACACCCTTTTTTTTTTAAGAATCCCTATATGCATACTAATAAGCTCTAGACATGAAATAATAAAAAAATCGAATCAAAGACAGCTAAAACTAAGGAAACTGAAACTAACAAGAAGAAAATAAAGGATATAACCTGACTTTTAGAGCCTAACTCTGATACCAACTGATATGAATCTCTTGATTATGTAGTCAAGTAACCGCCAATAAAGTAGATAACAACTCGAAAAGTCGAAAATCAAATTTGATAGAACTTTGATCCGGAGGTAACCTTATACCTAAAAACCAAATGTATTGGGAAAAAACTTGGACCTAGAGATAACCTTGTATCTAAAAACCCCAAGTATGCGTATGACACCACGAATCCAGTTAATCTTCAATAAGTCAGTGTATGATTTTTGTCCTTGCAATGAAAAGTTGTTTTGCCACAAACAAACAAAATGAAAAATCATGTTTATTCTCCAACTTGCTACTGAAATTTGCAACTAAAAAAATATAATATAGTCTCATCTAACTAACCCTAATGGACCCCTTTTAGGTTGCAAGCTAATGGGCCTAAACTAGTAATCAACTAACATAATCCCAATAATGAAATAAACCTCTTAATAATATCTAATGGGTCAGAACAAACTCAAATTAAAAATAATAATTCAATATTAAATAAATAAATAAAATAGGATAATAAAAAAGGAAGTCTTCATGGCAAAATTCCTTTATATAGCCTAAATCTCTAATTTTCACACATTCTTGGCAAATTTCTAGTCTTGAATCTAAACACGTTGTTTTCCCTCATTTTGATCAATTACTGGCCTAACATATATGTTTGGAAAGCTTGGGATGTTTAGTTTCCATACCAACTTTAATTACAGATAAATTCCACATGTGGCATTAGATATGTCTCAAACAGTACATAAAGGTCTAGTTTGGCAGATTCGATAAGATTTGTCTAGTAACTTTGATCCTTTCAAATAATATGTTCCCGAACTTCATTTGAACTGAACATTTACAAAAACATATTTCCATATATTTTTAGTATTTCCTTGTAAAATTTTAGCTCGTTCCGATAAATGGTTTGAGAGATATGTCCAATCTCGAAAAACTAGTCAGCAAGCATTTTAATGTCAAATTCGGACCTGACTTGGTTCGTATCAACATATTATATGACGAACACCTAAATATTAGTTATAGATATCTTTTATACCTCAGCTTATGAGAACAACTGCTTCCTTTCATAAAGAAAAAAACATAATATATATCAGTCTCCATGACTCTACTGAATATCTTGTATTTAAGAGAGCATCGACTATGAACATTTTAGGAACAATGTTATGATGTAATAGGAATCTCATAATTATAACAACTTTATAATTTTCTTTGCAAAGTATTTTTCTCCTATGGACTTTATCTTTACTCTAATTTCATTAATAAAATATTAGATTCATTAATATAATATTATATGAATATAATGAATCTAATATTATATGAATATTAAAGATAAATTAAGTTTTTATTAATTATAAATATATATTTACATGAATGTAATAATGTCACTTGTAACCAATCGATTGACTACAAGACATATTAAACTAACACATTGACTAAGAAAATAAACTATAAAATTAAATGATTAAAAGGGTAGATGACCAAGAAATTAAAGTATTGTTTGATTGGTCTTAAGATATTTACATGGGTAGTAAATAAGAATTTAGACATCTAAAGAATAATGGTTTTTATGTAGGGTAATAATGTAGCAAGAATGATGATGATACATAAGAAGTTAGATGTGCATGGATGACATTAAATTTGTTAAGTTATGATGAGACCATACTAATGTTAGATCAATTAAGTGTTATGCCAAGAAAAATCTTATTACTTAAAAGCTGAAAGAATGAGAACTAAGAAACAAGTGTGATTGATATTTAGTAGTTGAAAGATAGATAACTAAGGAATGGAAGGTGTGAATTTAGATAATTGTAATATAATGATATAAATATCAAATCAAAAGTTAGATGTCTTACGAATTAAAACTTCTATGAGGAGTAACCATGTAATAAGAATGATGATGATATATGAAAATTAGAAATGCACGATTGGTATGACTTAGTTGTGCTAAGTGATGATGTCGTGTTCACTAATAAAGAACTAGTATTTATATATGTGTAAAGGATGATAAACAACTTCCAGTACTTCATAGATAATATTAGGAGGAGAATTGGTTGTACTGGAAAGGGTAGGTTATTCCATATTTAATGTCTTATTAATGTTGGGTATGAATAATAATTAGTAAAATATTCTTTGTTTTAGAAAACCCAAGATCAGGGTAATGAATGTTTAACCATGACGATGAAATGATTTACTTGAAGCTTGAATAATAAGTAGTTCTTTGAAGTAATAAATTCTACTTGAATTGGGGAGAGAGTTTTTGAAATTCATTGGACTAATAGACCAATAGTAAAAGGAAAGTATGAGCTATGATTGTTAGATAGAGTAATGAATCTAGAATAAAACGAAGCATGTAATACACGTATTAAATGGACTAATGAATCTTAAAAATTAAGAATAAATCATTAATAGAGACAATTGTTGTTTTGGAATGAATGACAATACAACTGGATTGTAATATGGGAATTATAGTTACCATAATGGCCCATAATTATATAAATATGACAATCTAAATCTAGTCACGAAAATGATGATATGATTCTCTCAAAGAATAAGTGATTTGAGAGAATAGAAATGTATTAATAAGATCTTGAAATGATCGAAATGTTAAAGAATAGTAGAACTACAATACTAAGAAAGAGATATTTAATAGGGAGAATGAATATGAAAATATGCTTAATGAATAATTTATATAAAAGTAACCAAAAAAGTATTGATAATGTGAAGTTTATCCAAAAATCATGAATCCCATTTTATTTTATCGTACTTAGGTATAAATTAATAAATTTATTATATAATTTTATAAGTAAATTTAATGTATGTATTACACCAAATGAGTTATGGATTTTATATAATAAAAAGAATAATTTATGTAAGGATATGAAATTAGTTGAATATTGTAGAAATCTTGAAATCCTAAATAAATTATTGGGCATAATGGCTTATATAACATACCATAAGTTACTTGTCAATTTGAGATGGTGAACTGTGATGTCTAGATTATGGGTGTTGTCATTGGAGGTATTACAAGGTAAAATGAAAATTTTAGTAAAGTTTATACTTAAGGAAAACTTTGTTAAAACTTTGTTAAGAAAAAAAAAAAGAAAAGAAAGAAAAGAAAACTTTCATGGGATGAAAAATTATGAATGTGTAATGTACATTATATTTAACATTGGAATTGATTTAAAATGTTTAAAAGTTATTAAAAAAAAAACCTCATTTTACACATGTAGGTTGATTAGAAGTGTCAAAATTACATGGAGAATTCTAGAGCGTTACAGTCAAACTAGAATAAAATTTTTTTAAGTCATGTAACTTTCGGTCTACTATGTTGTTAATTAGCTAGATACCCTTCCCTATTGTAAAATTATTCATCTATGTTTTTTTTCATAATTGGTATGAATAAAATTTGAAGTTTTTAATCTAGAATTTTGAAGTTTAGATCTTTAAATGACCTTTTTTATAAGTTTTTTTTTTCAAGGATCCAATATCGGTTAGGTCTACTATGTTTTTTTTTTTTTAAGGGACCAACATAGAGTTTTTCATGAATGGATTCCTTTGATAAGTTTTCTTCTTTAAAAGACTGATATCAAAATTTCTGTGAAAGACGAGTATTATGTTTAAGGGACAGACGTTAGAATACTCGTAAATGGTCTAATCAATGAGTCTATTATTTTTTAAGACTGATGCTAAATTTTCCACAAAACAATTAGAAATCAAATCAAAATATAAATTGAAAATAAGCTAAAAATAATTAGGATAATTAAAGACAATAAAAAAGATAAATTTATGAGAAAAACATATAGTAAATATAACATTTTGTAAGAAAGGATGTAGTAAGAGTGACATCGCTCTTCACTTAGACATAATTAACCCATTACCTGAATCGTTGGAATTAGTGCTAATCTTTAGGATTCATAGTTTCTTCTAATTATTAGAAGGTGAATCCTATTTTTCAATTCTTTTTCCTTAATTTCTTGGAGTCCTAGCGACATTATAATGTGACAATTTATGTCAATTTGATAGGGTGATTTGGGAGAACTAGGTAAACTCTAGGGCGGTTGAGAAATGGGTGTAGGTATTTTTCTTGATGGTGGAAATATTTTTTTCTCTTCATCTCATTTATACTCTTGTTCTGTCGAGACAAATCTTGATGATTAACATCTCAGGTAGGTGATTCTAAGTTAGTTAAAGTTTATAATTGAGATAATATTCAACTAGGTTAGAGGATACAATATGCTGAGATGATCATTGTTAAAAGAGTTTGTTAACATATGTTTTCTTTCTTTGGTATTGGGTTCTTGGTTATTTATTATTTTTATGTATGCTTAGGTTTCTTTATTCTTTTATATATCTATTTATAGATTATATTTTACCTCTGCATATTTAATTTTTCAAAAACAAAATCAAAGATTTATTTTATTTATGGAAGAGCAGCCATACAACACCTAAGTTATAAGACCTAGTGTAGGTCAAATTATTGAAAAAACTTATTTTTTTATTAAAATAATATTATTTTAGTTTTTTTAAATAAAAAATTAAATTGATGATCATCAATCTAAGATGAAGAAACTATTTGTTTTTATAGTTTATTATACTCTTTAAACTAATTTTAATGAAAAGATATTATATTAATATTATATTAATATTAAAAATAAAACGAATCTTAAAAGGATATTATTTTAATTTTAGAATATTCTTTAGAAAAAACACTATATATTAAATTATCAAAAACATGCCTGACTTGAGTCTTGAGCCTGGCAAAGTATTGCAACCACGAAAGGAAAAGAAATGGAAGAATAAAAGAAAAGAAAAATTAATAAATACTCTAAAACGCGTAGGTTTTTCACTATAGCAGTTTTTTTCTCTTTTGTTTCTTCTTTTTTTTTTACATGTTTTTTTCCCCTTTTTTTTTACCTAAAATTGACTTCTTCTTCTTTTTTTTTTAATTTTTTTTTCAAAATTATCTTTGCTAATGTTATTAAATTTTGAGATGGTTAAAAATTTAACCATGTAGTTTTTTCTTTAAAACATTGTGAATTGCTATAATATTCTCATATATTGTTTTTTTTCTTTTTATGATTTATTTATTTTTTTCAAAATGATCTTTGTAGATTTTATTTTTTTATATATAAAGTTGGTTGAGAATTTAGCTTTGTAGTTTTTTTAAAAAAAAACTATATGAATTGTTACAGTGTTTCCCTTATATAATTTTAGTTTTGCTGCAATGTTTCCCCACATATTTTTTTAAAAATTATCTTTATCGAATTTATTTTTTCAATATTGAGCTGGCTGATAATCTAGATTTAGCTTTCCCCACATGTTTTTTTATTTTTTTATATATTTTTCTTTTTTTCCAAAATTGTCATTTTTTACATATTTTTTTTTTGTTTTTTTCAGAATTATTTTTGTTGATTTTATTTTTTTTACTATTGAGCTGGTTGAAAATTTTGTTTTTTAGTTTTTTTCTTTAAAACACTATAGCTTTCCCAACGTGTTTTTTTTGTTCGTTTTTGTTTCCTTTTTTTTACGTGTTTTTTTTTCATTTTTTTTACCCAGAATTGACTTTTTTTTTTAAATAGTCTTTGTCGGTTTTTTATATATTGAGCGGGTTGAGAACTTAGCTTTGTAGCTTTTTTCAACAAAAAAAACACTATAGATTGCTACATGTTTCCTTTACATGGTTTTTGTTTGGCTGCTGTGTTTCCCTCACATGTTTTTTTTAAATTATCTTTTTTGAATTTTTTTTTAATATTGAGTTGGTTGAAAATTTAGCTTTAACTTTAGTTTTCCCCACATTTTTTTTCCAAGATTGTCTTCTTCTTTATATTTTTTTTTCATAATTATTTTTGTTGATTTTATTTTTTTTACTATTAAGCTGATTGAGAATTTAGTTTTTTATTTTTTTATTTAAAACACTAGATTGCTGCAGTATTTCTCTACATGGTTTTTTATTAAATAATTTTTTTTTCAGAATTATCTTTGTCGATTTTATTTTTTTCATATTAAGCTGATTGAGAATTTAGCTTTATAGTTATTTAAAACATTGTAAATTGCTATAGTGTTTTCCCACATGATTTTTGTCTTACTACAGTGTTTCCCCACATGTTTTTTTAATCGATGTTTTTTTTCCAAATATGTTTTTGTCAAATTTATTTTTTTCATACTGAGCCGGTTGACAATTTAGCTTTTTTTCCTTAAAACATCATTGATTGCTACAGTGTTTTCCCGTATGATTTTTTTATGTTGTTTTTTTAAATTGTCTTTGTCGTTTTTATTGCTTTTAATATTGAGTTGGTTAAAAATTACAACTATAGATTTTCTCATAAAACACTATAGATTGTTATAGTGTTTCCCTGCATATTTTTTTCCTTTCATTTTTTTATATTTGTCAAAATTATCTTTGTTAATTTTTTTTTTAATATTCAGCTGGTTGAGAAATATAATTGTATATTTCCTCACAAAATACTATAGATTGCTACAGTGTTTTTTTAAATGATTTTAATATTGAGTTGGTTGAAAATTTAGCTTTAACTTTCTCCACATGTTTTTTTTTTTGCTTTTTTCTTTTTTTCTTCCAAAATTGTCATTTATTTTCATTTTTCTTGTGTTTTTTTTTTCATAATTGTTGTTATCAATTTTTTTTTAATATTAAGTTGGTTAAGAATATAACTTCATAGTTTTTTCTTTTAAAATATTATGAATGGTAACAATTTTTTTATATGATTTTTTTTTATAAATTCATAATAATACACAAATATATTATAAACCCGGCATCACATGGGCATGTTCCCTGGTGCGTACATGATCGTGTGTGGATTAGATATTCACTCCCCATCTTTTATCAGAAATCGAGAATAA
>Ga0325402_1003216_pt1 | contig 14665 bp, 11 predicted proteins | sample PopdelMetagenome_22_FD_207212 | JGI IMG/M metagenome (GOLD analysis project Ga0325402, IMG submission 207212) | Populus deltoides microbial communities from Bellville, Georgia, United States - Xylem-PdKOR-R3 | ecosystem: Host-associated > Plants > Phyllosphere > Stem > Wood/Secondary xylem... | reverse complement strand
AAGGTATCTTATATTATTAGATATGTTATTATAAAACATGCTTTAGTTAAGGAGTTATTGATACTTCAAGTGCAAAATGATGATATAAAACCTTGATAAAAATGCACTTTTAAGTACTAATCAGCTGAATATCGTGCTACGGCCAACACGGCTGCAGAACTTACCTGGTTGACCTACATCCTTCATGATTTACACATTCCCTTGCTATCTCCACCAGTGCTCTATTGTGATAATCTCAATGCGCTCCATATGACGGTCAATCCTGTTTTCCATGCTCGCAGCAAGCATATTGAACTTGATTATCATTTTATACGCGAACGCGTAGCTCTTGGGAAACTTATTACACATCATATTCCCACTACACATCAGATTGCTGATCTGTTTACTAAGCCGGTGTCCAAAGCTACTCTTCTTTGTTTTCAGCGCAAACTTTGCCTTCAACCTCGGCAACGTTTGAGGGAGGGTATTAACAGCAACAACACACCTCTGCAGCAGTAGCAGGAGACAGCAGCAGCAACACCACAGGATCCTCACTCTCGTCAGCAACCATTCTGAATTAACACCTCCAACGGCTACTATTCAGAATGGTAATTAACCATACATGGAAATCACAGGAATCAACAGCTACCTCAACCAACGGCTACTTCTCAAAGAAGGAAACTACAGTCATGGCAGATCTTTCATAGAAGGAAACTACAGCTACCTCATATCAGAAACAAATCAATATATATAAATAAGGAATATTGTATTCATAGAAAGAAATAAGTGATGAAGTTAATTACTACTCTATATATAAAGAGTATCTTATACAAATTAGTTTTTGTGCTCACGTTTGTATTCTTGACAGTAAATGCAGTAAACTCATATTCTTCATCTATTGCGTTCCCTTGTTCAGCTTTCTTCTCTAAAACTGCCCGAGTAGCAGCTTTCCAGGCGCATTTTCTACCTCGTTTGGTCTCCAAATCCGACAACGCGCACCAAAATGTCCACCTGAAACCCCTTTATCCTCGAGAATGGTCCGGTTGGGTCGAAAAACTTTGAAACGGCTTCGTTTATTGGCACAAAGTGGCCACCTCGTTCAGTCTGTAGCCTTGGATTGCCAAATTTGGCAATTCGAGGTGCACACTTTGAACCAACGACTTGGATTCCTCGAGTCGAATCAAGGGCTGAGACTTTTTCCCTATTGAAGACAAGATTACCCTCTTTCCAGCCCTATAAATAGGAGCCAATTTCATGTTCAGGGGAGGAGAAAAAACGAGCTCAAAGTTGGCCGAAAACCAGCCTTCTGTATTCATTTTTCCTGCAAACAATCCTTTTTCTGCTTTCTCTCTCCACCGTGGCCTACAGTCACCACCACCTTCATCGCCTAGCTGTTCACCATCATCCCCACCTCCAGTAGCCATAAAACCATCTCACGTGACAGTTGCACCACTTCTCTCTCTCTCTCCTTTGTAAAAATCTTCTCCTCTGCCACCGTGACTGTAGTAGCGGCGGCGACAGCAGAGGCAGCGGCCACCACCTTGCCCATAAGCTCTCTTCCTTCCCAAAGGCAGCCGGGGTAGCAGCTCTTTCCTCAGCCACACCAACAGCTCCAATCGTGAGCTTTCCTTCTCCTTTGCAGGACTCTGCTCCTTCTTCTTCCAGCCGTGACCAGTGCACGCCGCCGTCCTCGCCGCCTCCAGTCGCACCGCACACCACCAAGCCAGGCCGTCGACTCTCTCCACGCCAGGTAATTCTCTCCTCCCCGCTTCACCCTTTTCTTCTTCGTGTTCGTCATAGCCGCTGCATGCAGAATTCATTTCTGCATGCAGTGGATAATTAATTAGCCACCTACTTAGGCCGGGCCAGTTCTGGCCCTGCCCGGCCCACAAAAAAAAAATTAAAATCATTTGAAAAAAATTTGTGATTTTCTTAAATATTTTTCTACCAAGTTTGCTTAATATTGGGTTGTATACTTACATTGTAAGATACAAGTCCGGTATTAAAATACCCGATTTTCTCTGAAATATTAAAAAAAAATTTATTGCATACGGCCAAGTCCTAAAGAATTTTCCAAGCATGTTTTTTTTTCAAAATCAAAAAAATTGCATCTTTCTCATGTTTTAAAAATCCAAAAAATGGATATCATAACTAGTTTATGATCAACCGTTAGGGTTTGGCCAAAATGTCAAAAACTTTTATTTTAACTTTTTTTCTAGGATCCAGATGTAGACTTTAATATTTGTGGGGTGTAAAATGACATGATAAAGTACACTCTCGGGTATTAAAGACACAAGGTGTAAATAAAGCAATTTTAAAATTAAGACTTTAGAATGGTTAGGATTTAACCCAATAAGGTAGAGACCCCCTCACGAAGGGAGATCTACCTTGAACCTTAGAAAAGACCAACGAATAGAAACTTGACCTAGAAAAATAATCAAACAACAATGCAGCTTACCTTAGATAGGGTGCACTGGGGGTGATGCGTCTTCCCCTTGCACAACCAGTCCCTTACCCAGACTCTCGCAGACCATAGGTTCCTAGTGACCATAATACTAGGTGGCAACTCCAACGAACCAAGCAAAACACCAATAAAAAAAAAATCACCAGCGGACGCCGCGCGGATTTTGACGTGCGACAGAATGGCGACTCCACTAGGGACAACTTGTTTGGTCGGACTAAGGTTTGTTTGTTTGATTGTTTGATTATCCGTTTTGGTCTGTTTAACTTTACTGTTTCAACACTTTTATTTCTTGCTCATACATAAATACATCAAGATCAATGCATTCATGCATTTTTAATTTTGCAAGAAAACCCAATTTTAGGTTAGGTGGGGAGTAGCGGTCTGCCCCATGACTTTCAGTCGGGGTTCAGATTCGTGAAACATCCAACTATGTGCTGAGTGTTTACTCGGTGATGGCAGTCACATAGTGCCCCAACCATCCCTTGTAAACCCCTATATTGCCTTCACGTGAGGTGGTCACTGGGCAGTTCATAGACCTTTTTGAGACCAGTTAGAAAATATATCCCTCATATAATAATCTAGTTTTTGTCTGAACTTTACAGGATTTTTGAGCTTAGACCATGACTTCCCTTACCTTTTCAGAATATGGGGAAAGATCTGAGATGATGCAAGTAGTCGAAGGGGATTGCCCAAGAACCAAGGTTGAAGAATTACCACACATAACCAAAGTGCACTATTCCTTAGACACCATAAAGAAGTTGGCCCCTCTTCTGGGATATATTGATGAGAATTTGTTTGAGAAGAAGTACGGAAGAATTGCTCACCTAATAAGAATACCTGTCCAGATTTCAGCAATCAAAGCCTTGATGCATTTTTAGGATCCAAGCTACAGATGTTTTACTTTTGGGGATATTGACATGACTCCTACTCTTGAAGAGTATGCTCAGATCTTAAGTTTTCCTTATGACCCATACAAAGTGTACTTTAGACAAAGAGTTGAGAATACAGCTGTAGCAGTCGCCAAACTTCTACATTTGGATCAAGTTGATCGGTACAGGATATCTAATGGAGGTTTCAAGTGGAAAATGATCGAGAATAAATTGAAGACAGATAAGGAAGAATGGAAGTTAGGTGAAGAAAGATATCAGATAATTGCTTTTGCCATCTTTGGGTTGATTCTGTTTCCTTCAGAAGCTCCCAGAATTATTAGCATTGAAGCTGCTAGCGCCTTCCTTGAATTTGAAGAGGTAAAGAATAACCCCACTTCAGCTATCTTAGCTGAAACCTTCCTATCTCTAAACCATTGCAGATTACATGGGAAAGGGGCGATGCGATGCTATATCCCTCTCTTATTCATGTGGATAGTAAGCCATTTGGAAGCATCAAAAGAAGTCTTCAATAATTTCTGGTGGTTTAACATGAGGCCTCTTGAGCTGGTGTTGACTGAAGAATGGAATGGTTTGGATGAAAAGGCATGGGTAGAGAAATACCGAGAACTTCCCCAAACTAATTTCAGATGGAAGGCTCCTTGGGTGAGTGGTTCATCTTACCTCATGAGTTGTGGTGACAAGTCATGGGTTCCATTGATTGGCTTAACTGGATATATCAGTTACTTACCCTCATTGGTGGCCAGACAGTTGGGAGGGATACAACACGTGCCAAGAACTCGGGTGATAGCCGAATATACCGGTCTGTTTAAAGAAGCTAGCTCTTTAGATATGTTAGATGCCATCATAAATGACTGGAAGCAGTCTGTTTTGGTCTATAAGGAAGAGCATCAAAAAGAGTTCTCAGTTAGCTCTACATATTCAATATGGAGGAGTGGCAGTTCATCTAAGATACTTCAAGAGGCAAAAGAGCAAAGAAGAGCCCAAGATAAGTCATCCCTGGCATTGGAGCTGAAAAGAAAAAGGGTCAATAATGAGGAAGATCTCCGAGAAGAGTTGGATAAGCTGAGGATTGAGCTCGGTAATAGCAAAAATCATCAAAAATTCCTGGAAAACCAACTTTTGAAAGAAGAAGAGATGAAGGCCTCTCTGGATCAGCAGTTGAAGGAAAGAGATGAGCAAATTGTTAAGTTAAAGAAGAACCAGCATGAAGCAAATGAGTAAATAAAGGTAGGGAAGTCCAAGAATGACAAGTTGGTGAAAAAGCATGTAATGGTGGAGCATGAGTTGGTGAGTCTAAAAAGGGCCTCAGAAAGTAGAAAGTCTGCCGGCAAAGAGATAATAGCTTCTCTGAAGAAAGAAAGGGACCAGTATAAATTAAAATGGGAAGCTGAAAAAGAGAATAACAGATTAGCTGATCTCACCATTGAAGAAGAAAGAAGGTTAAGAACTCGATATCAGATATAGGCTGAAGATGAGAGAGAAGCAAGGAGGGTAGCTGAATCAGACATGAAGGAATACCCGGACAAGATAAATGGTATGAGAAACCGAGTTTCTGTGATACAAGCCGAGCTTGAGTCCCGAGCAGAAGAAGTAAAGGAAATGCAAGAGCAGTTTGAGGAATGGCAAGATTATATCAACAGTTTCGATGCACAACTAAACACTAAGGTGGCCGAGCTTAATATAGAGAAGGAAGAATTGCAAAGGGCCAGAAAGCAGATTCAACAGTTGGAAAAGATGGTCCAAATTTTGGAGACAAACAATGAATCATTAGCCGCCAGTAATGGAACACTGCTTCAAGATAACACCTTGTTCCGTTACAAGATTGAACAAACTGACAAGATAATTGACATGGTGGCTAGAAAGGCAAATGAGCTACGAGTAAAGGCTGCTAGGATTGCCAACAACCGCCATAGATACGAGGAGTATTTGAATGAAGTTTCCTCTTTCATCAGGAGTGTGGCTAATAGAGGAATATCATTTGAATGAAGACACTTTGTATGAACCACTTTGTATTATGTCTACTTTTAGAACTTTCATAATTTAATCAATCAAAGGAATTGGGTAAAAACCTCTTTGTGTATATCAGACTTCGGATGTTACCTGTATTTGGCAAAGGAAGTCATGGATTAGCTCTCTAATCAATCTACATGCATTTGCATCCATGTTCATACATTCATTCATTATAACACACATGCATACGCCAGGTCAAAATATAGGTCCCCAAAGAACTTACAACACCCGACTTTGAGCAAGGAACATGGAAGATGAAGCACGTGCTTACCGTGAGGCTCATTTCCAAGAAGAGTTGGACTCTAGAAGCCAGGATTAGGGCCATTGAGGGAATAGACTTATATGACCCTGTGCGAGCTGTAGAAATGTGTCTAGTCCCCAATGTGGTGGTACCAAATAAATTTCGAGTTCCAGAATTTATCAAATACACCAGCACTCAATGCCCTGTTACCCATCTCAAATCTTATTGCAACAAAATGGCAGAAGTAGTTCACGATGAAAAACTACTAATGCATTTCTTCCAAGATAGCTTGAGTGGAGCGGCATTGAGTTGGTATATGAGGTTAGATAATACCAGGATCCATACATGGAAGGACCTCGTGGATGCTTTCATCAAGCAATATAAATACAACATGGATATTGCTCCTGACAGAACCAGTTTGTCTAACTTGGAGAAAGGAGATAAAGAAAGCATAAAAGAGTATGCTCAAAGATGGAGAGATTTGGCAGCACAAGTCCACCCTAACACACTAAAAGCACCATACTATGAACACATGATGGGTAGTTCAGCCCAACAATTCACGGATGTTGTGGCCGTGGCTGAACGAATAGAACACGGAGTAAAGAGTGGAAGAATCTCTGCACCTGTGGAGAAAAAAGGTTTCAGAGTGAAAAAGAGAGAGATCGACCATGTCGAAAGTAGTTACAGAAGCAAGAAAGGCCCTTTCCAAACATATAACCCTCAATCCTCTTCACCCCAAGTTGCCAATACCAACTTCAACTTTCCAAGTCCAGCTAGAAAGCTTGAACCCCAAAGCCACCAAGTAAAAAACCAAGCTGAAAGTTTCCCCAAAAGAAACTACCAAAGAACCTCAGAACAATTGCCTCCATTGTCGTTACCCCTAAATGAGATGTACCAAAAGCTGCTAAGTGTTGGGCAAGTAGTCCCTGTGCCTTTGATACCCCTCCAACCACCTTACCCCAGCTGGTATAAGCCGGATCTCACTTGCGAATACCATGCCGGTATAGCTGGACACAGCATCCATACTTGCAATGCCTTCAGGAGAAAACTTCTGCAACTGATCAAAGCAGGATGGATAATATTTGAAGATGCCCCTAATGTCAATGCAAACCCTCTACCCAATCATGCTTCGGGTAGTGGGTCTGTAAACATGTTAAAAGAGGGACACTCAAAAATCTTAAAGGTGTCAATGGATAGGATCTACCAAATGATGGTAGATGCAAGGTATGAAGAGGGTAGCAAGAAATGTTGTGAACTTTATAATGAAAAAGGCCACGTGATCAGCCATTGCGAGGGCTTTCATAAAAAAGTGATGCAAATGATGAGTCGAGGGATGCTGCGAATTGAGAAAGCAACATATGAAGAGGTGTTCATGATGGAGGCACCAAAGAAAGAGGTGTGTCGAGTGCAATTCACTACCGGAAAGCCACCCAGATTGGTCTTGTCCAAACCAGTAGTGGAACATAAAGGGAACTATAGTGCTTTACCTTACGACTATGGGTACTCTTTCAAAAGCACTCCACAACCGCCTATCTTTCAAGCAGAAATTAGGGGTTTGACCCGTAGTGGCAGATGTTTCACCCCAGAAGAGTTGGAAAAACAAAGAAAAGCTAAGGGAAAAGAAGGGGTTGATGTAACTGAAGAAATAAACAAACCTGTCACGGAAGAGGAAACCAACGAATTCCTAAAGCTGATGAAACACAGTGAATATAGTGTTGTTGAACAGCTCAAGAAAACACCAGCCAGAATATCGTTATTTTCTCTGATTCTAAGCTCTGAGCCACATAGAAAAGCTTTACAAAAAGTACTGAATGAAGCATATGTTCCTCAAGACATCAATCAAGAAACCATGGAACATTTAGTGGGAAGAATCCAGGCCTCAAATTATATATACTTCACTGAAGATGAATTGAGTCCTGATGGTACTGGGCACAACAAGCCGTTATACATTACGGTGCGTTGCAAGGATATTCTGATCGGAAAGGTGCTCATTGACAATGGTTCTGCATTGAACGTCCTACCAATGCATATGTTAAAAAAAATGCCTGTCGATGAGTCACACATGAAGCCTAGCACCTTGATGGCGAGAGCATATGATGGTTCGCCAAGGCCGATCAATGGGACCCTAGAAATAGAGCTATATGTGGGGCCACAAATGTTCTTGATAACATTACAAGTAATGGACATTCATCCATCTTACAGCATACTATTAGGAAGGCCATGGATTCATGCAGCTGGAGCAGTGGCTTCTTCATTGCACCAATGCTTGAAGTATATCATGAACGAAATGCTTATAACTGTCAAAGCCGAAGAGACAGTTTCCATGATAAGAAATGTGGCCATACCTTTTATTGAAGCAGAAGATTGTAGAGATGGGAATATTCATGCTTTTGAAATTGTGAATGCAGAATGGGTTCCTGAAGGCACAGTGCTGAGAAAGCCTAAAATCCCAGAAACGACGAATATGGCTGCCAAATGCTTTTTAAAGCATGGGGCTCATTGTCAATGTAATCCTGAGACCAGAATGCCTAGCCTGATCAAGCCAAACTATGCAAATCAAAGATTTAGGCTTGGATATAAGCCCAAGAAAGACGATTACAAGCGGGTCACTCAGGTTAAAAGAGAAGCAAGAATGGCGAGGATTGAAGGAAGAGAGCCAGAAGAAGAGGGACTTGTCATCCCACCACTCCGAGTGTCTTTCCCAAAGGCTGCAGAAGTGATTAGATCTGGCATAGTGGATCTTCACATCAATACCTTGGAGAGCCAAGAAGAAAAACGAATAGAGGAAGCGGATCTGGAGATAAAGGATGGGGTTTTGCCACAACTCTCCATTCACACCATTGATCAACCTCCTGCTAGATTTTTTGTGCGAAGATTGGCTGAAGGAGAGGTGTACCAGAACTGGAAGATGGAGCCTGCTCCTATTGTGTTTAAGAAGTAATTGTTCTTGTTTGATAATGCTCGGACTTGTTTGCCTTGTTTTGACTTGTGCTGATTTTGCCGGTATTTTTAGCTCATGATACCGCAAGAATTTTCTATGTTAACCAAGCACTTTTGTTTTAATGAGATCATGCATTTTCTTGTGTCCAATCGCATGCTTGCATTTTTTTTTATCTTTTCATAAATCACTCTTACACGAGCACGCCTTACACTTTCAGGAATTCTGAAAGTTCCATCGATCCACAAAATCATTGCACTAAGAATAATTGGCCAAACTTTGATAATATGATTGCAATGGATGATGAAGAATGGGAAGAGGAAGATCTAAAAGAGTTTACTAGGCTGGTAGAAAATTCAGAAAAATCCTGGGAACCGGCCAGTGAGAAACTAGAAGTCATTAACGTCGGAGATGAACAAGATAATAAGGAATTAAAGATTGGCACTCTTGTCACAACTGAAGAAAGAAATAGACTAGTCTCTCTATTACGCGAGTATGTAGATGTTTTTGCCTGGACTTATGCCGACATGCCTGGTCTAGATACTGACATAGTTGTACATAAGATTCCTTTAATCGAAGGGAGCAAGCCAATTAAGCAGAAAACCAGACGAATGCGCCCGGACATGTTACTCAAGGTAAAGTCCGAGATACGAAAACAGTGGGATGCAGGGTTTCTAGATGTAGTCCAATATCCACAATGGGTGGCTAATGTGGTCGTAGTCCCAAAAAAGGATGGAAAGATTCGGGTGTGTGTGGACTATAGAGATTTGAACAAGGCGAGCCCAAAAGATGATTTTCCTTTGCCCCATATAGACATTCTCGTTGATAATGCTGCAAGAAATGCTACATATTCTTTTATGGATGGATTCTCTGGTTATAATCAAATTAGAATGGCTGAAGAAGATAAAGAGAAGACCACTTTTGTCACACCATGGGGAATGTTTTGCTATAAAGTAATGCCATTCGGACTGAAGAATGCTGGAGCCACATATCAAAGAGCAATGGTTACCCTATTCCACGATTTGATGCACCAAGAAGTGGAAGTTTATGTGGATGACATACTTGCAAAATCAAAGAAAGAGGAAGATCATGTGCAAGTGTTAAGAAGACTATTTGAAAGGCTTCGAAAATTCCAGCTAAAGTTGAACCCTGCAAAATGCTCATTCGGGGTGAAGACAGGAAAATTATTGGGCTTCATTATGAGTGGTCGAGGAATAGAAGTTGATCCTGATAAAGCTAAAGCTATCCGGGAGATGCCTGCTCCTAGAACAGAAAAGGAAGTACGAAGTTTTCTCGGGCGCCTGAATTACATAGCTCGATTTATATCCCAGTTGACGGTGACTTGTGAACCAATCTTTCGTTTGCTCAGAAAGAAAAATCCTGGAGTATGGGATGACGATTGTCAAGAAGCCTTCGATAAAATAAAGAGGTACTTGCAAAACCCACCATTACTAGTACCGCCAACACCGGGGAGGCCTTTGATCCTCTACTTGACAGTAACAGAAACAGCTATGGGCTACGTGTTGGGACAACATGATGAGTCAGGAAGGAAAGAGCAAGCTATCTACTACTTGAGTAAAAAATTCAATGACTGTGAGTCGAGATATACAACAATTGAGAGGTTATGTTGTGCCTTGGTTTGGAGTCCAAAAAGACTCCGACAGTATATGCTATACTACATGACCTGGCTGATTTCAAAGTTAGACCCGCTCAAGTATATTTGTGAAAAGCCTTACTTGTCAAGTAGAATAGCAAGGTGGCAAGTGTTGTTGGCGGAATATGACATTGTCTTTATGACAAGAAAAGCGGTAAAAGGAAGCATAATTGCCGATCATCTTGCAGATCATACCATGGAGGACTATGAGCCACTAAACTTTGACCTCCCAGATGAAGATGTGATAGTAGTCGAGAATGAAAGTGGGGAAAACGATCAGTGGACCCTCTACTTTGATGGGGCAATAAATGTATCGGGGAATGGAGCTGGAGCTGTAGTGATTTCCCCAGAAAATAAGCAGTATCCCGTTTCAACAAGGTTACTGTTTGAATGTACCAATAACACTGCCGAGTACGAAGCCTGCATCATTGGCCTGGAGGCTGCTTTATAACTTAAGGCCAATAAGCTCGAGGTCTTTAGGGATTCCTTACTAATCATCTGCCAAGTCAAAGGTGAGTGGCAAACCAAGGATGAGAAGTTGAAGTTGTATCAAAGTTATCTCTTGAAGTTAGTTGATGAATTTGAAGAAATCAAATTCACCCATGTAAGCAGAGATAAGAATCAGTTTGCTGATGCCTTAGCAACCTTAGCTTCGATGACACAAGTTGATGCTAAAAGCAGGATACAACCAATAAATATCGAGGCCAGAAGCTTTCAAGCTCATTGTTACTTCATTGAAGAATCTTCAGATGGGAAACCATGGTACAATGATATCAAAGAGTTTCTCCAGCATCGAGAATATCCTGAGGGGATTTCCAAAACAGATGAAAAGACTTTGAGAAGAATGACTATGGGTTTTTACTTGGATGGGGAAATCTTATATAAAAGGTCATTTGATGGGACTCTGCTCAGATGTTTGAATGAAAATGAGATTGAACAAGCATTAAAAGAAGTCCATGAGGGGATCTGTGCTACACATGCTAATGGGCATACAATGGCGAAACAAATTCAAAGGGCTAGATACTTCTGGTTGAACATGGAGAGAGATTGTGTAGACTATGTGAGAAAATGCCATAAGTGTCAAATATATGGCGACAAGATAAATGCGCCTCCGGCACCTCTGTTCAATATGATCTCACCTTGGCCTTTTGATATGTGGGGTTTGGATGTTATAGGGCCAATCAACCTCAAAGCGAGCAATGGGTATAGATTCATTTTGGTGGCCATTGACTACTTCACCAAATGGGTAGAAGCCAGCTCTTATGCCCATGTAACACAGAAAGTAGTCAAGAGATTTATTGAAAAAGATTTGGTCTGTCGTTATGGTCTGCCGGCAAGATTGGTAACCGACAACGCCCAGAACTTTAATGGGAAGCTGATTGATGAATTGTGCACCAAATGGAAGATTAAGCACCTCAACTCTTCCCCTTATAGACCAAAGATGAATGGGGCAGTCGAAGCAGCTAACAAGAATCTCAAGAAGATTATCTAGAAAATGGTGATCACCTACAAAGATTGGCATGAGATGCTCCCATATGCACTCCATGCGTACCGTACCACTGTTAGAACTTCAACAAATGCCACCCCATACTCTTTAGTATATGGAATGGAGGCGGTTGTGCCCTTGAAAATAGAAATCCCATCACTGCGGATCCTGAAGGATGCAGAACTGGACGAATCAGAATGGGCAAGGTCAAGATTTGAGCAGCTAAACTTGACCGATGAGAGAAGACTAGCAGCTATTTGCCATCACCAGTTATACCAAAGCAGGATAGCCAAAGCTTACAACAAGAAAGTCAAACCAAGGGTGTTCGAGGAAGGAGATTTGGTGTTAAGGAAGATCTCACTAGCGTCAGGAGAAGATCAGAGTAAGTGGGCACCAAACTACGAAGGGCCATATGTGGTGAAAAAGGCCTTTTCTGGAGGGGCTTTAATTCTGACTAATATGGATGGAAGGGATCTACCAAGGCCTGTAAACTCAGATGTTGTGAAGAAGTACTATGCCTAATGTACTTACCTATATCAATCAATAAAATTGAAGTTTGGCCAAGATTTCTTTAGTGTGTTCCCCCTCAAAAAAAATTATGCATGATCCCCTGTTTCGATAAAGATTTTTGGGAATTCAAAGTGTTAGTACAAAACTAGAGTCAAATTGATGTTTGTCTTCTCGAAAAGTGACATCCTGACATCCTGACATTCTGAGAATTCAAGTGACATCCTGACACTCGAAAAAACCTGAAAGACAACCCAAGCACCATGAAATAACTTCAAAGCTAAGTTTTAATTGCATGAATAATGAGAAATAACTCTGCATACTCACATGAAAGCAAAGTTTACTGATCCTTAATGCAAGCATTTGAGATGAAGAAAGGTCATCTTTGATAATCCTTTCACAAGACTGAAATATATCCTTTGCAGTCCCCTTTTGAGCCTAATAAATTTTTCTTGAAAAATAACCTTGGTTAGGATTGCACCCTACACTAGGGGGTAAGTGCCAAAAAATCCATAAGGATTGAAAATGCCCAAATAACTCTTGGGGGCATGAAAAAGTCCTCAACGATTGAAAGTCCTCAAACAATACTGGGGGGCATAAAAGAAAATTCTCAATCATCGAAGATGCTCATACAAAGCTGGGGGGCATAAAAAAAAATCCAAAGGATCCAAAATTTTGAGCATAAAAAAAAGTCAATGCAATGATGCTCAAGACCAAATGAAGAAAACAAAAAATGAGAAAGAGCCCAAGCCCAACATTGGGGGGCACCGTGGACCATTTTACAAATCAATTCCAAGGTCCAGAAATGTATGAACAAAAAGTTTAGGATATAAGCACTAGTGATCCTTAGTCTTAAAGTCCCTTAAACACCTTTTGAGCCTACGAATATCCTTTTCTTTATAGCCAAGAGCCCAAGCCTACATTACGTGCCTAATCAAGCCCTTTTTTATCAAAGGAAAGCAATCTGGATCGGTAGGCAGTGCTTTCTCATGCGAAACAAAATCATTATTCATGCAAATAAAATGAATGCTTTGAAAACGGTTCTTAATAACCCTCAAATTGAAATTTCAACCTTTTGTGACCAACCAAATGTCACTTCATATTTTTCACCAAAATCAAAACAAAAAGTTTTCATCATATCTGAAAACCTCTCCATAGGAATCACTTGAATTTCTTCAAAATGAGTTTGCTTTGAATCAATGTCAAAATGATTTTTGTGTCTAGAATAGCTTTGAAATTCCAAAATTTCTACATGAAAACAACTCCTTGTAAATAACCAAATCTTCATTCATATAGCCTCATCCCCAAACCTGATTTGAATACTTGGGGGCATGATCAAGCAAGGAGGCAATCAAAAACATCTAGTAGAGTTGGCTCCATGATTCCCTTTCTAAGAAACCATTGGGCAAAATTGGCAACTCTTGAGATAAAGGGGCGGCGAACAAAGAAGTATGATGATATCAAGTCCTTCCAAGTGATCAAGGTCACAAGATATGACTCGAGTAAGCAAGAGCGAAAAGAGCCATCGAAGCTTACTATCAGAGACTCAAACTTTTGAGGAAAGGAGAACTCCATGAAGAAAAGGGGACCTATATTTCTCAGGTAAGTATACATGCATATTGATCATGATGCATTACTTTCATCTTTGACATATCAGTGTCTCACCATCACCTCTTAATTGAGCAGGCTGTTAAGCCCCCATCATTCAGATAATATGCTTTCTAGCCCTATCTTTTTTTTTATTTGAGCACACCTAAGAGTCTTCAACCACCTTGTGTAGTGTGTTTTCCAACCTTACCCCCTTTTGAGTGCGCCTTAGAGCCATCAACCACCTTAGGTAGTGTGTTTTCCAACCCTGCCTCCTTTCCTAGTGCGCCTTCGAGCCATCAACCACCTTAGGTAGCGTGTTCTCTAACCCTGCCTCCTTTTTAAGTGCGCCTTAGGGCCATCCACCACCTCGGGTAGTGTGTTTTCCAACCATACCTCCTTTTTAATGCGCCTTCGAGCCATCAACCACCTTAGGTAGTGTGTTTTCTAACCCTGCCTCCTCTTTTGAATGTGCCTTCGAGCCCTCACCTCTTAGGTAGTACGTCGTCTAACCTTGCCTTTTTTTTTAAGAGCTCCTTCGAGTCCTAACCTTTTAGGTAGTGTGTCTTTCTAACCCTACCTCCTTTCGAGTGCGCTTTCTAACCCTCAAGAGGATTCATCATTCCTCAACAAGATGAGTCAATCATATCTCATCCTTGTTTTTCTTCTTTACAATGCTTACTATCTAAAGTCTCTTACGAGACTTTCTATCATAAGCATTGTAAAGAGGGGGGCAACTGTCATAACCTAATTCTGGGTTATTCCCCAAAATTCATTTTTTAAAAAAATAAAAACAAAAAAAATAAAATAAAAGCTGGCAATGTGGAGAAAGCTGATCAAGAAAAATAGGCAAGATAGGCAAAAATCAATCTGCAATTTTCGGAGGAAATTCAAGGCCTTTCGGCGCCC
>Ga0325402_1003215_pt1 | contig 14665 bp, 3 predicted proteins | sample PopdelMetagenome_22_FD_207212 | JGI IMG/M metagenome (GOLD analysis project Ga0325402, IMG submission 207212) | Populus deltoides microbial communities from Bellville, Georgia, United States - Xylem-PdKOR-R3 | ecosystem: Host-associated > Plants > Phyllosphere > Stem > Wood/Secondary xylem... | reverse complement strand
TTTAAATTAATATTTTTTTGGTGTTTTCAAATTATTTTAATATACTAAATGTTAAAAATAATTTTTTAAAAATAAAAAAATTATTATTTTAATACATTTCCAAACAAAAAATATTTTAAAAAATAATCACTACTATACTCTTAAATACCTCCGAACCTACCTCTCTCACTCTAATTCAATCTCTTTCTAACTTCTATTTATTATATCTCCCTCTATATATTACCATTTAATTCATTCTTCTCTCTACTTTCATTTAAACATACCACGTTTCATTTCATTCATTATCACATTCTATTTTTCATTAATTAAGTTTCTCATAAAAAAATGTATTAGCTAAAAAATTAATTTAAAATTTTTACTTTATTATTTAAATTAAAGATGATAATGGTGCTAATGTGCATAAAGAAAAAGAAGAAAAGGTGGTGTTAACGATTAATATCAGTAGCAATTATTTGAAAATGATGATAATAATGATTATTAATAATATTCTTAGTTAAATTAATTATTAAAAAAAATCATGATGTTGATTATTCCTATTATTAAATATTAAATTTTTTTATTCCATGAATATTAATCATTTCAAGCTAATCCAAATTTTATTATTTTAGTGTTTTTTTTTGTTATTCTTTCTGAGAGTTTAGTATTTTATATATTGTTAGCATACATATGGTTAATGGTGACATTTCAACTCAATATTGTTTTTTTTTTTTGTTTGAAAATCAACACAGAATATCGAGCACATCACTAAAATTAATTAAAAATTAAACACATGACAAACGCAATTTCTTTTTGGTGATGATATATATTTCATAACCATAGCTAAAAGACAAACTCCAGTCTTAAATTTTTTGCAGAATCTCTAGCTTCTTTCCCGTTGATTGAAAGACTCCCTCTCTTCATGCTTCCATCTCTTCATCAATGGAGATCACACCTCAAATCCTACAAAATGCATTCTTTCTCTACATGATATTGGAGTGCTGTGGCATACCTGCAGGACTGATCTTGTTAATTTCTGTTCTCTCTATATTTGATGCCTGGATTTACATGATCTCACCTCACATGCTTCATTCTTGGACTGCCCATTATCATTTTCGTTGCCTTGCTGCTTTTGTTCATTATCATTGGCACAGACATCCCTTTCATGGTAGATGCCATTAAAGAACTGCAGAAGTTCTTTGTTTTCTCTTTTATCTTCAGTGCCGACAGAATTTTCCATGATCACGAGTCTTGGAATTCCAAGATTAATTGCTGAGAAATTCTCAGATGATGTTCATGTGATTCAGGTACGTCCGCATCTTAAATTATTTTCATTATTTATTAAGTGAATTTTTAATTATGAAATAATATTTTCATTATACTTGGATCAAATTTGGTATGTACAAGTCATGATGATCAAAAGGTCGTTTTGAAACAGAATAATAAATAAATAAATAAAGATTTTTTTCATTTTTTTTTCTAGTCGGTGCAATTTAATTAATCTTTCAAAACTAATTTTATATAACCTGACCCAGCACAAGCACAACGGATCAACTAGGTTATATATCATCAATCTATTAGGAATTCATCTTATTATGTTTTATATCAAACTGAGTAAGAGTTGGACTCGTTAAATCTGGTCAACTCAATACATTAACTTGCAATCTAATCAAAACCCAAGCAAGAGGACGCGTTATTAAATATTTTCTTTTATATATATATATATATATATATATATATATTACAATAACATCCCACATTTTGCCAAGCTTCTAAAAAAATCAATAGCACTGCCATACACGACAGGTAGTGCATCAAAACACAATGTGGTCGAACCCATACAAAGCTGCAAATAGCCAGAAAATAATCTCCACGTGTCAAACAGACAAAACTCACAACACGTGGGAACCTTAACCAGACAAACTAAGATAAACAGAAGTAACAACCCCAAGCGCGTAAACGCCAATCGCCGCCCCCACCACCTCCTTACCACCCTTCACTACCGCGCCAACACCCACAATCCCAGCAACCCCAAGTGGCAGCCGACCCAAAATAGCCTTACCAGCATTCCCCACAGCAGCCTCTGTGAACAAAACCAAAGCCCACTCTCTAAATTTGGCATGCCCAAGAATAAGCTCCCCTTTCTCCTCCTGGGCTGCTCCTGGCTTCTTGTTTGTGACCATCCTGAGTGCCCAGTCAATCTGGGCCCGGGTTGGTGGAGATGGTACCCACTTGAGGATTAGTGGGGCGGCGGTCGTGGTGAGGGTGGTGTGGAGGTAAGTGGTGGCGGTAGGGAGCTGGTAAGGGAGGATACCTTGGAAAGCATGTTGAGTTAGGGATAGACAGTGAGTGAAGGTTGAGTCACAAGCTAAGTTGAACTCTTGTGAGTTGGATAGTGTTGTTTTGACTCGTTTTGAGGCTGATATTCCCATCTTTGATTAATCTTTTCTTCTTCTTCTTCAGCTTTCACAAAAAAAATATCCAATCTTACTGTGGATTCTCTGTTTTGTTTGGGCGTTCGGGTTTACCAATTGGTTTCTTTTTCCAACGACATGTCGTGGAAGCATTACACGATAATGTCAAAGATACAATCTGGTCCTTCAATGTTTGCATCAATTTCATTTTCAAAAGATTTATATCAAATTAAATTTGATTTATATTAATTAAAAAATCTTAAAATTTTGCAAGATTATGCTATTTCTCAATTGTAATTATACAATGAGCGAGGATTATTCTTTATAATTTTAATCACTTGATATTATATAATATATTGTGAAATATCTATAGACTTATGATGTGAAGTTATAATATAAGATGTTATATCGTGTTGATAAATATGTTCAAATCAATATATTACTTATATATAAATATTGATATGAACTATTGCTAATCAAAACTTTCAAATATCAAAATGAAGCGATTAAATATTTGTACACACAATGGAGACGATGGAAACAAATTTATGTACAGGGACTAACATGAAATTGAATTAAAAGTATGGTATCGATTTGTATTTAACCAAGGCTTTATGACTTCTCCTCCCCGCCTCTTCCACATCTTCTCCACACTGCAGCAGCACTACCATGAAATCCGCATTAATGGGTTCTCTCAAATTCCAAATCCCACAACTAGGCTTCCACAAAACCCTACAAAAACCCCACCTTCCTCGTTCCTCAGTCATCACCTGCAGTCTAAGAGGGAAGCCAAGACCACCTTTGTGGAGGGCAAAGAGGTTATCCACTGAAGCCATTCAAGCAATCCAGTCTCTCAAGTTAGCTAGATCGTCCACACCAAGATTGGAGGAAGTCTTTAACAGTAAGCTCTCAAGATTGCTCAAGACTGACTTATTGGATACCCTTGCTGTCTTGCAAAACCAAAATGAGCTGGACTTGGCCCTCAAGGTAAATAAAAGAAAAGAAAAATGCTATTACTTCTGTTATTATTTTGTTACTGTACCTAGATAATGCTAAATATAATTGCTTTTGTCACGATTATCCAATCTGAACTATTCGTGCAATAAATTTATGGGACACATTAGGAACTTTTAGACCGAATACAGTTTCATTGGTTGTGCAGTAGATTCTAGTAATTTTTCTGGTTAGTATAGTTAATGAATTACAATTTGCAATTGGTTACTGTCTTGAGATAAAAGAGACGAATAAAAGGAGATGTCCCTTTGTTTGTCACGTTTTGAAATAACATAAATTCACTTTAATGTCACAGAGGCATCTGTTTTATGTCTCCATTAGGGCTCCAACCAAACATGTTTCAAACCTTTCTATATCTGTACAGGGACACTAACAAAATATGATTGGTTTTGTGTAATAGATAATATTCTCGTTGAATAAATGGAAGTGACAGATGCATGCGCGTCACTTTTTTCATGAATTGTCTAGTCTAGGTAGGTAGATGAAGAAATGTTGGCTTGTAAATGTATGGGTGGGTACAGTTGAGATTGGATAGTTGTGACAGATGCATGTGTGTTTAGCACTTTCGTTGTTTGCAATGGACTGTATTTTTTTATGGATATCTGAAATGAAATCAGGGTTTTAGGTGTTTGTGTTTGTGACGAAGGAGGTGTGGTACAAGCCAGATATATTATTGTATCATGCAATGATTCAGATGTTGGGGAGGAACAAAATGGTTGAAATGGCTGAGGAATTTTTTGGCAAATTGGAAAAAGAAGAAGGGTTGAAACCGGATACAAGAGCATTCACTGAGATGATTGGTGCTTATCTGCAAGTGGGTATGATTGATAAGGCGATGGAAACATATGAAAGAATGAAGGCATCAGGATGTGACCCGGATAAGTTAACTTTTAGAATTTTGATTAGGAACCTTGAGGATGCTGGAAAAGAAGAGCTTGTAGATCGTATAAAGAAAGAATGTGGTGATTATATGGATTATCCTAAGAAATTCCTTGAAGAAGTTGAGAGAAAGAAAAATGTAAGTACCTAGCCTTTTCCTATATCCAGTTAGTTTTGTTATTCATTTGTTCTGTCTTGTTATTCATGTGGAAATCAGTAAATTGCATCAGATTATGTTGCTTGGAACCAACTATTGGTACTTAAAACTAGAATACAGACCCTTTTAAGTTTGAATAATTTTTAGACTAGTCATGGATTATGGTCCAAAAGAGCATGGAATGTTTTGTGGCCTTGTTTCAATCTTGTGTTATGTTTAGGATTTGTTGTTTTTTATACTGAATAGTGGATCAGCTTCAAAATCACTTTCATATTGATCAGGAATTTCATTTTGAGAAAAAATAAAATTAACTTCACCATCTTCCCCGTTGTCTCTGGTCAGTTTATGATGCTTTTGTGTTCTTCGAAAATTTCACATCTTGTATGAAGGATAAGGACATAGTAGAGGCTTTCTTGCAGATAACAAATGTTTTGTTTAAGGATGACATTGTCCCAGCTATTTTGATATAGAAACACTTCTTAATGGAATAAGGCAGTTCTTATCAATCTAATAATAGTATCTAAGTAGGAAAAGACAAGGAATAAAATGGGGCATGCCTCCACTATGCTATAACCTAGTCTGAATCCTCATTCATGGTGGCTTTTGCAGTAGTTGTGCAAAGTAGCAGATAAGAGCCTGAATCCTGATTGTTGCTGGCTTTTGCACTTCATTTTTATTTCACTTTTTTCCAACTGCAACTTTATGTTGACTGTGAACTGCATAACTCAAGTACGTGAAAAGGAGTACACTGGTATTGCCGGGGTAATGTTTATACATAATTGTAAGAACTTGTGTTCGTTCTTGACTTGTATATTTCACATTTTCTTTCCACAGGTAAAGAGGCTGGTGGTCGATTTTTTTTGAAGATTTCTAGTGCTTAGAATGGAAAGGTCGTTGTGGCTGATTTGCAGTACTGTGTACTAAAATGTCAGAAGGCTAGGAACTTTGCTGCCAGTTCCTTTGAGGCAGATTTGATTTGTACATTGTTAAAGCTGCAGAGCAGACGAGCTCATGCAAGTTGTTAAAAGAACAAAGCATTAGAATAGTTGAGGAATATGGGCTGGGAAAACGTTAGCTATTGAAGGAACCCTATTGGATAATGGAGAAACTAGATATTGGCAAAAGTTGAAGTAAACTTGCACTTTCCAGGCTTTTCAGCACCTCATGACCACATCTTTATTGAGATATCTGATTCCTGTATTTCTATAAAGAGTCGTGACTGAGTTCCATCAACCTCATTCGGATTTCTGAAAAGTCTTATACTAAGAAAGAATGGAAAAAAATGTAGAACTTCGAGGACCAGGAAGAAATTAAGGGAAGTGATACAAAATGTTTTTCTGTCGACTCCCAATGGTGAACTTCAAAGATACAAAGAAGTACTTTCTTTTAGTTAGAATGGTAAATGTACAAGGAAATGCTTGAAATACAAAAAAAAGTAAAAATATTACAAGCCACAACACAAATGACGACATTGGTTGATCTCCTCCGCTAGAATGGAGACAACACATACATTTGTAGATTATAGACCACTACAGGGGACCCTCAAAAAATGGAAAACAAAATTTATTGGACAAGGAAACCGAAACGGGGCTGTCAACAAATGAAGAATCCCTCTTTTCTCTCTGTGGCGTCGTTGAACATACTGTGCCACATGAATGCTCTCTAGCTTGCTAAGTGGCTGGGGGAGTTGTTGAACATACTGTGCCACATGAATGCTCTAGAGAGCACCATCTCAAGCTCTTGGTGCGTCCAATTCTGAGTTGGTAGGTGTTGAAGAAACATCACCAACTCTTGGAAATCAAGCTTCTGAAGCTCTTCTGACCACTGGTAAAAAGGTAACCAAACACTGTTAAGCCTGTGATGCAAAAATATTTCAATGAAAGCCACCATTATATATTCTCGATAAAATGTGCAAAGATTCATCTGACTCATCAAGAATGAGAAGGACAAGCCAATGATATAGAAAAGTTAGAAATTGCAAACTATTGATTTGGAATTAGCATTGGATGGCATTTTACATCATTTATGAAGTCAGTGATTTTGCAAAATGCATGAGTGGTAATTCAGTACCATACATGTTACATGCTCTGAATGAAATTCAGAAACCAACCATAACCTAAGTTAAGAAAATTGAAAGCAGCAAGTGAAACCAAATTCCTTGTGAATATTACAGCATGCCTGTTATACTTTTCTCATCAACTAAACAACTAGCATCATATAGAAAAGCCATCTATCATTTTCACAAGCACCAGGAAAAGAATGATCATTATAGAAGTAATGCTTTGAAACATGAAACCAAGCAGAAGTATTCTCACCGTCAAAAGAAAACTGGCAAATATGTATACGAGGAAATCTGGCAATGCATCTCCTTCAGCAAGATATGTGTCCCATAGGCGAGTCACGAGATTAAAAGGAATCTAATGAACAAAGCAAGACATAAGCTTCAGAATTAAATAACATAAGCATGAGGCCTAGCCACTGCAGCAGCTTCAAACTTAAAAGTTTGGGCCACTACGAACTAGTTAGCTGAATATTAAAAAAATAAATAAATGGTGGTTATATAACAATTGCAAGTACTGACAGTCTTAAGTGAGGAATCATACCTCACGTATTAAAAGACAGTTAAACCAGCGGAAAGCAAATTGAAGAAATTCAAGCCCTTGCTCTTCCATGTGTCTCGAAACAGGTTCTGCCACCATTTAAAAAACAAACAGATTCCTCAATAGAGCATGCAAAGTTGACTGTATTAAGCATAAAATAAATTAGAAATAACTGGGGCTATACATGAGGTTATCGTGACAGGTCATGCATAGTTGACCCTACAGATAAATTTATAGAAAAGCCGGGTTAGGCATGCACAAGTTGAAGTCTCAAGGTTACATTTGAAAAAAAATAAAATTGTATGCACTGAATGCAGAAGAGATATTGATACATCAGCTTGGTGAATGGTGTTGAATTTTTTGAGGAACAGAGTAGGACAAACAGTTTAAAAGATAGGGAACTATAGTAGGTATAGACATGAAAGCTACTATAGCAGTAAAAATGATTCCTTTCTAGCAGACAACCACGAATTTAGCATCATATGCACTCGGGTCTTCAACCAAGAAAAACATAGGCTCACTGGTAGGACAACATAGAAAAAATGATTACCATCAATCCTATTAACCAATTCCTTGAGCTTAAACACAAGTCTTTGTATTCCTGGTTGAGCAAATGTGTAATGGTCTTGCATGCCATCAAGTAACTTAGATAGGCACCAATAACAATCAGCCTCTACATTGGAGATTTTATCTGGAGATAGATCAGAAATTGACCACTTATGTATGTCCCCTTCCAAGTGTTCGGACAGGAAAACAACCAGAAAGGGTGTGGCAAGGTCATTTATTCCCTGAACATATCCACTTGCGGGATGCCGAATGGCCCTGGAAAGAAATCAAGAACCATAACACCTGAAGGAAAATCAGATTACACCAAATAATAAGGAGATAACTGACCGAGCACATTTACAACTACACACCTCAGATTCAGATGTGGGACTCTCAAGAGAGTATTTCAGTTTAAATTATAATGTACTGAGCAAAAGTAGAGTCATGTATTTAGCACATATCAGGGCTTATTTTCAGAAATTAAGAATTCATGCAAGAATCCTTTTCAGTGTCAGATGTCAGGAGTTATATGACAGGAGATGTTTGTTATAAGGCTATGAATTCTTCTATATTATGGCTGATATTTACAGAACTTTATCATGTTAACTTCGATGTCCTTCAGAGATTCTGCCCCAGTGTCTCTCACACATTCCCAGCATCCAGATGCACACAGGTCAAGACATATAATTGTCATTTAATTGATGACTTCCCAGGATGAAAAACCCATATTGATTATATGATCAGACATTTAGTTTGCCATGTGATCTATGTAGCAAGATTTGTCCCAAAAAAATCACCAAGAAAATAATAAACTAAAGGGAATGTGTCAAAGAACAATCAAAGATTTTCCTTTAATTCTCAATTCAATCATCTAACTCTTCAATTGCATGTCAACAGAAATCCATTGGTGCCAAAGAAAGATGATAGAAATAGTATCTAACCATGTATAAAGAATGCGCTCCAAGGATTTCTGAACTTGTTCTTGCTGAAAGAAAATGACATCAGGTACTGTTCTTGGACAATCAACAGAAATCTAACAATGGAAGCAAGGGAAATTGTCAAGAATTGGGCATGCAGGGTTGACAAACGATCAAGGCAGACATAATTATGCAGTGGAAATACCTGCCGAAGCATGTTGATCTCATCATCTGAACGTTCAGTATCTGGAATGTCATAAAATTGAGCAACACAGTCAAGGTACTCAAGGCGCTTTCTTCTTAGAACTCCCTCCCTTCTATCTGAATTAGGCGATGCATATCCCTGTGATCAGAGCACATTCAAATTTCAAACACGCAATAAATTTTGTTTCATTAAAAACAATCGTGATCAGGAGATCAAAAGGCCATGCTAAGTAAGCCTTCGATAACCAAATGAATCATTTTCACACAGGAAGCAACAGACTCTATGGAGAAGGATCACTAGATTCTAGCAGCACAAACAGGTAACAATGCTATTTTTCTAGTACTCTAGTCAAAACCATATTAATCCTACTTTAAATTGGCCACAGGCTTACCAATAGAAGCCTCCATATGTTAGGGCGCATATATGGTGGTACTCCACTCCAAGCTAACTCACGCAACTTCTCTGCACAATGCATATGAAAAGAATGAGGGAAATATTATAGCTTATGAAACTTCACACGTACAAGAAAATGTGATGCTGATGGGTGCAGGTGCAAACATCTAAACAAGCCTCATAAATCCCAGTTCTCTAAGAACGTAAAATCTAATCTATTTGCTGGTGAAACTGGCTACAGAAATCCCTACTTCCATACATCCAGGTCCGCATCATCTTATCAATCTACGGTCATCAAATCTTTCTTCACCAGCTAAACCTCCTCTATGGCCTTCCTCTAGTGCATGCAGCAATCTGGATTAGCACATTTCTCCTCAAGGTTGTTGAAAATGACTGAAGCATTTTGGAGAGCTCTTTGCCAAAAGTGGTGCTACAACCACCTACTCTTCAATGAAGGCATTTCTTATTGTATCTCGCCTTGGGGATCACTCAAGTAAGCAAGTACTTTAAATCATATTTTTCTGTTATATGTTGCTTGATTATCCAGAATTATATCCTAAAAGCATGGTAATACTATCCATGTAGAAAGTTGTTCCATTGAATTGATCAGTAAGTTAGTCCATTTAAATTGATATCACAAGTTTTAGATATAGAAACATTTAACATATGCTATGGACTTGAATTATAAAGGTCTGAATATAAAGCCTAAGGTCAATCAACGTGATTAATCCACAGTAATATACAAGCATATACCAGCATACCTAATGTAACTGTGGATCCTGATAGCTCCTTTGTGAATTTCATGACTCTAGCAGAATCTGTAGCTCTAGCACCCATGACAGACTTCTGAACTTCTTTGGATGTTATCTCAACATTGGAGTTTGTAGGTTTTAGCTTGTTTGTGATCATGTTATTGTTTAGCTGCTTGCTGGTACCCTGGGCTTCTGCCTACATTACAATTAAGATTTCTTTGTTCAAGTACTCAATTACTGAACTCTAGCAGATAAAAATACTACACCATATACAAAAATTGATGCCACGAATCTATTATCCGTATCACCTCCTTTGACATGTCCATTTGATCACTTGTGCCAGCATCATTTTCTGAGAAGCTCCTTCCAAAAGTTGATGATCGTAAGCTGGGATCCTCTGGTGGATCTGCTCTCCTGGTCAGTAAAACTTTACCAGGAATACTACGACCTTTAAGTAACCTTCATTGCAGGAAAAAAAAAATATAAGTGCCATTATTCAAGTCTAGCACAGCTCATGGTAAAAGGAGTTGAAAAGAAAAACACCTCCAGCCATATGAATGTCAAACTATGTCCCTTAACCATGTACAAGGCAATACTTTTCACCCCGCAAACAGATGCATGCCATCACATGAGCATGCATCAAGCAATCATTGTAGTTGTGTCCCATGACCTATCTCCACCGTTACAGAATTCCTCTAAACTCTTGCTCTCTCTCCCACCATATAAATAATATCAATTTTATCAACTCTACCTTGCAATTTTCAAGATCAAATGCAATTCGCATGAGTTTGAAATCATTTTCCAGATGACTACAGAATTTCATTTCCTCGGAACTTATAATCTTATTTACTAGAGGAAGATAACGAGATCCAGAGCTCTTTTAAACAAATGGATTATCAAATCTAAGTATAAATTACAACAATCTAAGGGGAATAAATGGAAAATGCCAATAATTAGGAATTGAAATCACATCAAAATCCATAAAAATTAAAAATTTTACCAAGAAAACCTACGACTTTAAATCCCACCGATCCAAATTCATGATTTCTGACAATAATTCAAGAGATCTGAAGCATTTTCTCAAATGGGTTTTCAAATTTAAACTAAAAAAAATCATTAAACACTGCAAAGATGAGAACTTTAACATAATAAGAAACAAGAATCCCTCAAGAAATAGAATTTCAAGACATACCCTTGAACATTTTTGAGGGTTTGATTGATTCTAGAATCCAAACTTGAATTATTGTCGCTGTTCTTCATGGTTTATCTTCGTGATGCCGTTATTTGTTGTTGCAGGTCTGCTACTGTGTAAAGTTGTAATAAAGGAGCATGCTTTTTGATTTGCTTCGCTTCTCTCTGTTTTCAAGTTTAGTCCTTTTTCCCTGTTCTTTAGATTAAAGATGGCTAATGATGCCCTTTTCACTTACCAGCGCAGAAATTTATATTCCAGCACAAAAATCAATTAGGGATTATATATATAATAATGTAATGACAGCTTAATCCAACTTCACAAAGTTTATTGCAATTGGTTGTTTGAGAAATTAAAAAGGGTATTTGACCACCAAATTAGGTATTTTTAAAAATGAAAATAAAAATATAAAAATAAATTTATATTTGATAAAATTTTAAAGTAAATTTTTGTCATGAAATATATTTATTTATCTCCATTATCTTAATTTCTTTTGTGTAACTTTAATAATTTTAAATTTACTTGGCATTCTCATCTAAAAGTTTTATTCTAACTATTAATTTACTCTCCAATCAAATTTTAAGAATATAATCCACATGAAAATAGTATATTTATCAAGAGAAATAAACAACCATTTTATTGATTAAATTTTTTTTTTTACTGTAAATGGATTGTTGGGTCAACTTTTGCAAATTAAGATTATGTATTATTCTTTTTTTAAAAAAAAATTATATCTGAAGCCTGCCATTCATTTATATATTTATAAAAATTATTATTCTTACAATCTCTTCAAAATTAAATTTTAAATAATAAAGACATGATAAAATGGAAAGCAATTTTAGTCACCACCAACCAAATATTTCAAAAACATGACCAGACTTTCCACATTCTATTAAGGAAAATTATTCAATCACTTGGAAACTTGGATATGGTTTTATTAAAAATATAAGAAAATTGTTCAATTTATATTAATGGCTGGGTTAAAACCACATAGATTACACTTGTGCATCTAGCTTAATGCATTAGGATGAGTAGCCTTCTAGAAATCACAAGCAAATGTACAATTGCTAGTGAATCTCGAATTGAGAGGCTCTTTCCATGATTTAGCTTTTGAGTGTAGTTTATCAACTGAGATGGCGTTTAGAAATGTATCCGCGCGACATGAAAAAAAATGGCTCCGGAAGGTCCTGAAGACTAAAGACCCTGTATTTTTTCTATCGGTTGGAGGCGCTACCAAACTACCCTGGTCTATGCCATCGAGGATCGCAATGGAAGGCATCGCATGCTTAAGTACACACCAGAGCACATGCATTGTCTAGCCCATTCTGGGCCCCTCTTGCCCCTCCCAACACTGGAGTGGTTGCTGTCCAGAACTTAGCGAACAATCAGGTTATTTTTTCTTGATTTTGTTCACAAGTTTTCAGATCAAGAAAGAAATCTGATATTTGTTAACTGAACAGCTTTTGGTTTGCTATAGTAAGGGTGTGCTTTGCTGTTGATAAATCTTAAGAAACTACTGTCTTTGAAGTTTCAAAGAATATCAATTGTTGGATCTCTTCACCAATGAGAGAATGAGAGCACCTGATTGTCTCGCCGCATATTCAATTGGATGCAGGCAGAATAATGCGTGGTTAGAATAATATATTTGATTGGCAGTTCTGTGCTGAAATGGAACCTCTATGATACGATTTCTGCCTTAACATTCTAGTTAAAAAGCAACTTCAACGTTGTTGTCTTCTACAGAGATGGAAATGAATATATCACCTGTGATGCTATGAATGAATTGATTTGTTTTAAAATGAAATTAAGTAGTGTGGTGGAATCTTGAATCTGAAATGTGAAACAAGGGTTAAAACCATGCACCTAGCAGTAAAAAGTGCAGCTCATGAATCTCTGAGCTGCTCAAATGCAATTGGAAAATGTCTCTATTTTACTTGATCTGTAGCCCAGTAGGTTGAAATAAAAGTGGCATTCAAGATTGTAAATACAGTTTTTAAATCTTGGAATTCATAATGTTTTCGAACAATGTTTATGGCAATGTTGCCAAAGGTGAAAGTCGTTAAAGGACAGTAAATTATAAATCTAAAATATACTGTTCATGCTCTTGTAGAACAACTTCGATTGATCACGAACGAAAAGGTATGCATTTAAATAATAACTTCTGATCTTCATATTGACTTGACTAATTGATGTTCTAGTCTTTGAAAATGAATACCGTGAAGTTCAATTGAAAGATTCTTGCTCAAGTGGTCAAAGTTACTGTTGCAATTGGTCAGTGTTGAAAAAAAAACATTCTCCTGGACTGACTGGCCTGGCTTTAGAGTGGAGAATATTACCTTTTTCTGACCAGCTTAAATTTCTTGCATGTGATGTTGCTTTAGAGTCGAAACTCAGCAGCAACGTGCATGAAGAACATCTTACAAATAGCTGCATTTATCAAAATTACTTGGAAATAAGAAAGGGCAAGGTTATGAAGAAATACATTTTCACGTTCAAATTAGTAAAAGCCTCGTCTGCAATACATGGTTATGTTTCCCACAGAACTGGATGGAAGAAATGGATTTATGTTCCCGAACTGTAACTAGTTTGCATCGATGATTAAATGAGTCCATGGCTGCATGTTTATATGAAGTTGTTCTATTTGCTGAGTAATTCTTAACATGGAAGTGCTAAACTGTCTACAAAATGTGGCATCGAAGATGAGGAAGCGAAAGCTTAAGAAAGAACAGGAAAGAAAAAAACTTGAAGCAGAGAAAGCCAAGGATGAGGAACTGTCAAGAAAGCGCAAGAGGGAAGAAAGACGGGAAAGGTATCGGGTGAGCCGAGATTCTTGAGCAAAGTCTGTTCCAATTCCCACGGTCTCTTTTTTGTACTGAGAATCGATGCGCAACCAAGAACTCAGATGTAAGCAACTGAGCTCACTGCATCATGGACCGAGATCTCGGAGTAAGCAACTGAGTTCATTGCATCATGGACGAAACGATATACATGTTATCACCATACCTTCTCTCGTGATTGTTCAAGCACCATCAACCTGGATTATTTTTTTTTCTGATCTATCGACTACTTCAGCATTGGTTGCAAAAACACCAGAAGCTTTATCTTGGCAAAAGCTGCAACAAGAAGTCTCTCTTATAGGCTTTTTACACTGTTGTATTGATAGTATTTGATATTTCTGTGGGATTTGAACAGGTGAGGTAGGTTGAAATTTCTTTTTTTGTAAGTAGATACTATCTGCTTAGAAAATTAATTAAATTTTTGTTGTAAGCTAAAAAAAAAACATTTTTTTTTTCTATTTTTGTTTATTTTTCTTTTTCTTTTTGTGTGTGTTTGGTATTGCGGTAGCTTTTATGGTTGTGGTTTGAAAAAAGTTGTTTTATAAAAAGTACTTTTAGTTGAAGTTGGTTTGAAAAAATAGATGTTTGGTTAAAACTGTGGTTGAAATTGAGGTTGAAGAAAAAGTAGTTTAATGTGTTTGGTTAAAAAAATACTTTTGAAATTGAGGTTATAAAATAATTAAAATATACATATTAAAATTGATGATTTTTAATTTAAATATTGTAGATTTAACTATTACTATTACTTCATGAAATAAATAATACTTTATATAAAATATTTTTTAT
>Ga0325402_1003211_pt1 | contig 14668 bp, 5 predicted proteins | sample PopdelMetagenome_22_FD_207212 | JGI IMG/M metagenome (GOLD analysis project Ga0325402, IMG submission 207212) | Populus deltoides microbial communities from Bellville, Georgia, United States - Xylem-PdKOR-R3 | ecosystem: Host-associated > Plants > Phyllosphere > Stem > Wood/Secondary xylem... | reverse complement strand
ATAAATTGTAAAACGAAAAGATATATATAAACTTTTCTCACCACTTTATTGAAATCTGTTAATGAAATAATTGAGATCCCACTATTCTTTTTGTTTGCATCTAGAAAAAAGAATATGAATTTATACTCATTCTTGTTGTTCGCATCTTGAAAAAGGAATTAGATTTCATACCTAGAATTGGATTAGAATTGTACAAGGGTTTTTTTTTCATGCTAGTGTTTTTTTTTTTTTTTTGAAACATGCATGCTAATAAGTCTTATTAGTAGATATAGTTTTTTATTCTATCATTGGATTATATGAAATATTCATAAGAGATCATAAAATCACTATTTTTTATAAGATTAAAATCTTGTATTAATATGAAACTGGGAAATCTTTAAAATAAAGTTTAGAAGTTATTGTTTAAGAATTGATATATTTTCCTAGTTGATTTATGAATTTTTTTCTATTTGATTTAAAACTCTTTTATTATTTGTTTTCAGCATTGTTTAGGATGTGTTCTTCAAATATGGTTATTTAGCTTGTATTTTAGTAGACTACTTGAAAAGAAATCTTCATTAATAAAATTTTATATTAAGGTTTTTGTGTTGTAACTCTATTCGGCAAAACATTGTGTTGCATATACTTACCGTCTTTCTTATGTTATTCATGCCTATGTTAGTTAATATTAGAGCTCAACGATAAATTATGATTAGTTGTTTTTTGCTATTCAATAAACATGGATGGAAGAGGTAATCGCAGAATATGATATGCTCGTGTAGTAGGGGATGAAGAGGTTTTCCTTAAAGAAAAAGATGTTCAAGAATTGGTAATAAAAGACATGCAAAGATAAATTACTAAATTAACATGTTGACATGCGAAAATAAATATGAAGATGCTAGTTGAAGAATTATCCTATCAATTAACAAATATGAATAAGAGAAAATTAAGGGGTCGTAAGAAGAGTGACACATATCCATAGCCAGTTTTGAGAATTCATTTCAGAGGCATGACAAAGAGGGTAGTTTCTTGATGGGATGAATATGATATTGCGACTAAAATTTTTAATGATTCCATTTTTTATGGATTGGAGAATCAACCATCAAAATTAGATAAGAATAAGGAAGATGATGCTTAATGAGAAGATTTTGATGTAGAAACCTTGGCTTATGATGACCATGAGTATTTGAAAGATGTTCATTTTAACGAGCATATTGACTTTGATTGTAATAGTAAAATCATAAAAAAAAAAAGAAACCAAATTAGATGTGGTTCCATAGGTGATTTTTGATAAAGCATATTGTGAAGAGTGTGTTTCACATATGTTAGCGGAGATTTCTGAAATTGATGAAGTTAAAGTTGATGTTCTTGAACTTAAGATAAAAGTTATAAAACAGATATCTAAAAGTTCTCCAAGTGGAGAAACCATCACACATCTTATTAGTGATGATATAAAAGATATAAAAGCTTTTGGTTCTTATAGTTCTAACTTTATGGTTGAGTTAGAGTTTAAAAAGGTTGTTACATATGATTTTCAACATAACGCAAAAATCGGTTCCATTGCTAAAGAGGTTGAGCATGTAAGAGGTTGAAAACTTTTGATTGAGAACCTATAAGATCTAGGTAAGTGTAATTTGAACTCGAGAACGAGCTCTCTACAATCCGAGGAGACCGGTACAAGAGATATGCCCCAAACATGCAGTATTACGTTAATATACTTTTGATCTGATCATTGAATCAAGCTAAAATTTTGTTGGACTATTTCATTGTCAAAACCTTGATGGGTTTTAAATCACTGGAGACTTGTTGGGCTTAAAACCTTGCTAAGTTCTTTTTGTTGGAGTCTTGCTAGACTCTTTCTTGCTAAACGTTGTTGGGTTTAGGATTATTTTGAGCCTTGCTAGGCTTTGGAATTTCATTGGATCCCTTTTTTGTTGAAACCTTGTTGGGCTTTGAAAACCAAATCAAGCCTTGCTTGGCTCAGAACCTTGATGGGTTCCTGTTTGTTGAAGTCTTACTAGACTTCATTAAGGATAATTTCTTGTGTAATTCCTGCAAAAATATTATATAATAATTTGGTATTAGATGACATGCATGCATCCTTACCTGATTGGAAATATAGGCTTTATTTTTTGGAAATCATTGTTTTATTGGTTGAAAGGTTTGTTGTTACTAATCTAACCCCTTGGTTGCTCAGCTTAAATCTTCAGTCCACAAGTGTTTTTCCATGTGATTAATGTAACACCCCACCTTACTAGCAAGATATTGTCCGCTTTGGGCCTCCAAGTCCACCCAAATCCAGGGCTTCCACCCAGGTCCCCCTCACGATTTTGTCATTGGCAGCCACGCATAACCCCAAAACGCGTCTTACTAGTCAAGGTGAGCATGCACTTATAAGGCCCTGGCTCTGGACGCTCGCTTCCGATATGGGATCTCACAATCCCCCCACCTTAAGACGAGCCGTCCTCGGCTCTGATACCAAATGTAACACCCCACCTCACTAGCAAGATATTGTCCGCTTTGGGCCTCCCAGTCCACCCAAATCCAAGGCTTCCACCCAGGTCCCCCTTACGGTTTTGTTCTTGGTAGCCACGCATGACCCCAAAACGCGTCTTACTAGTCAAGGTGAGCATGCACTTATAAGGCCCTAGCTCTGGACGTTCGCTTCCGATGTGGGATCTCACAATTAATGTGTTTGATTGCCTCTTTATTGCATCAACCCACTTAGGTTTTTCCAACGTGATCAATTATGCTTGATTGTTTTTTTGTTGCACAACTTGGACTTTTAGGTGCTACATGAAGCTCTGCTCGGTTAACCATTCTTCAATAAATGACAAACCTTCTTATCAATGATGTTGCCCCCTGATCGAATGATGCACCCTAATTTGTGATATTCTTACACCATTGCCCGCTTATTTTGATGGAGAAGTGGCACTTTATTACTCTTATTTTTTGAAGGGGTTCATCAAATCATTTTTTGTCAATAAATGTTGCAAATTGCCCTCAACTAATGCATTCATATGCTAATATTTTTCAGGTATCATATTGATTCTTGCACTTTAAGGAGTTCATCAAATCATATGTTGTCAATGATTGTTGCAAATTGCCCTCAATTGATGCATTCATAAAATAACATTTTTCAGGTATCATAGCAATCCTTCAAAGGGTAAGCAAGATTTTGAGAGATGAAGATGCCTCTCAAGTGTAGCATTACTCTCAATTGTATGGTGTTTGTCAAATCATAGAATATCCTTGAGCAACATTATCCTCAGCTGATCTAGTTGTACTCATTCTCCTACCCGTCATCAAGAGGTATTTATCATAGTTGGATGTTGTTCATAGTTTCAAAGGATCATCATTTGATTATGGGCTTCTTTGCCCCCCCCCCAACTGATCTGGATATTGTTTGGTATCCCTCTCAGGGTCCACTGCTTTTGTCCCTAGTTATTAAACTTGTCATTTCTAGTCAAGGACCTTATAAACACAGTCAATGATTGTTTTTGTTTGGAAATCATTTTCTTGTTTTGGAATCAACTTGCAAATTTCAAGGATCATGCCCATTTAAGTCTAATTATTGCAAAGAAATTATTATTATGATATATTGAAGGTACAAGATAAGGTGACCTTCTGCTTTTATAGGTTTCAAGGCAAAAGACTCGAGTAAAACTCGACGTTTTGTTGAGAAAAAATTGTCTCTTTTTAGTATTAATTATAGCAGCATGATTAACAACGAGTAGCTTTGTTCACAATGTCATTATTCTTGTAAAAATATTCTTTCGCATTTCGAGAACACCATTTATCGATCCAAGTTTCTTGTTTAATTGTATAGAAAGGGCTTTTAAAAAGGCATATAATGAGGCTATAGCTTTTGGCTATGAAAGAAAAGAATTTAAGCCTCAAAAAGTATTTCAAGGTTTCAAAAACTTAGGATCACTACCATTATGTCTTTCAATCTTTTTTTTCTTTCATATTTAGTTGATTTACCCTTTTTTCTTGCTTTAATGGGGCATCCTCATTTGTTTTGACTTTGATTTAGTCATTTCTGTTTTCTATTTGGGCATGCCCTCAAATAGGGACAACAAGGGATATATTTTATAATGCGAAAGGATAGCAAAGTTGGTCTTTCATCATTTCAAGCACAAGCAGTTTGAATCGATAAATTTTGTACTCGTTCAGTATAATTGTTTGGAACTTTAGCATAAAGATATATGTTTTTATTAATTAATGACTAGCAAATCAAACTACATACGATTATGCATATAACTAAAATGTGGCCCAAGAGACATGGGGTGCGGGTTTTTCGTGCATTTTTTATTTTTTGCATCTTGGTTCAAAATTGTTCGGTCACCTCGGAATTGGAATATTTGCTTAAATGAACATCGAATTATTTGTGAAACCAGAAGGCAAGTTGAATTTTTCAGGATTATTTTGACGAAAGGATTTTTATAAAATTGATGTTACAAAATGTTTTGAATTGAGCCATGGAGTCAGTCATGAGGGTCTATTTTATGAGTTTTAAAGGATTTATCTATTAGTATTTTTCAAGACACACCTTGGGGTTCAATTATTTACAAAAAAAAAAACCATTTTCATAGAAAAATATTTATTGATTTTAATGCAAAAACTAGATTATAAAAAAGGCACAATCCATTAAAAAAATATGAATGAGGTTTGTAAAATATCTAAAATGACAAAGCATGTTGACTAGAACAATCTGACTTCTTTTTTTTTCTTCAACAATTGAAGCTTTCATAGCCAACAAATTTCTCTCTCCGCATTATCGTTGGAGGTTTTCTAGCCCTCATATGTAATTTGCCTAGCCTCAATAAGCTAAAAACGTTTGTTCTTGAAAGAATGACAATTTTCAATGTTGTGCCTCATTGCTCCATCATGATACTCATATGTTTGGTTAGGCTCACACCACTTCAGGTATGGTGGTTGAAATGGTTTCTATGAAATCAGAGTGATTTGTTCAATACTGACCAATTTCTCAAGCATCTCTTTCAATAGCAAAAGGAAGAGATGGTAAGGTCTTCTTATTCTATAGTGGATGTCTGTGCGAATGCCCTGGTTGATTTTGGTGAAACCCCAATTAATGGACCTCGTCGTCTTTTTTATTTTTCTGGTAGCAATTCTACCTATTTCTTATGGCTTGCTTGATTCTCTCAAACACCACAACCGTGTTAGTAAAGTGTTAGGTTGGGGCACCAATCAGATGGTTAAAATAAGGGTTTTTGAAATTATTAAAGAATAGATTGACCATTTGTTTTTCAAGTAGGGGTGGATCAACTAAAGCAGCCTTCTCTATCCATCGTTAAGCATATTCCTGCACTGCTTCATGGCTTTCTTTTTCTAATAATAATGATTGGATCGGTCTGGAACCATGTCCATGTTGTATTTGTACTTCTTGATGAAGGAATTCATAAGGTTTTTCCATTTTTGAATATTGGTTCTATCAATCTTATGTACCAATTTAGTGTTGTCATACTCAAGCTATCCTGAAAGAAGTGCATTAGTAATTTTTTTATCATGCACAACTTCTGTCATCTTGTTATAATAGGACTTGAGGTGAGTGATAGGGTACTGAGTTCTGGGGTATTTTATGAACTCAGGTACATGAAAATTCTTTGGTACAATCACATTTGGAACTAGACATATTTTTGTAGCTTCTACGGGGTTATACAACTTTACCCCCTTAATAGCCTTCACTATTGTTTCCAATGCTTCTACTTTGTCATAGTCTATCACACTAGGATACTTCATTTTCTAGGACTCGCTGGCATATATGTCAATAGTTGTTGGGGCCAGTAGAGTTATTGTGGACTACACAAAGGTTGTGTTATACTGAGGGTCCTGAACATGTCCTCATGTCCTTTCTTCAAGCTAAATCGTCGTAAAAGTAATGGGTTGATTATACGAGCCTTTACTAAAAAGGTGTTTAAGTGTCTACTCAAGCAAACTTATGATGCGATCCATGTTAGCCTTTAGAGAATCCAACTCCTTTTGAAAATAAACATGATGACAAACATGTTCTTCATCCTCCATACTTCTTTCTCGCAATCGAGTGTTGTAAACTTTGTAAATTAGAGCTTTCTAGGGACCTGTATTTCAACCTGCATATATAAGTATAACATTTAAACATGAATACATGTGTGCTTATGAATGAAAGTGTATGTACACGTACATTGAATATGAATTAACCTGGTCGAAGGGTTAATCTGTGACTTCTTTGTTGAATATAGGCAAAAACCCATAGTCTGATTAATCTAAAAAGATCTTTCTCAAGTCCTTATCTCAATTAAATACCATACACATTGGAGAGTACCAAAAAAAAAGATGGTTCTAAGCCCTTTTTATTAAAAAAAAAAGACAAAATGATTCTTATATGCAGTAATTTCCTAGCCTTTGTCTTTGGGCAATCCCCCCCCCCAACTAATTATATCATCTCAAATTCTTACCTAAAAAAGAAGAAGTCATGGTCTTAGTTTAGAAAATCATCCAAAGTTCAGGATTATTAATCAGGTCTGCCTTAATGCAAAAATAATTATTAGAGAATCCATATCTTAAGGTCAAGTTCAAAGCCACTACATGAAGGGTAAGCTTACTACATGATCTCAAAAGAGTCTATAACTATAAGAAATGATTGGCGCACAATATGACCGTCATTACCATGTAAATGCTCAGCTCATAGTTGAATGTTTCACAAATCTGAACCCTGATTAAAAGCCATGAGACAGATTGCTACTCCCTACCTAACCTAGAATTGGGTTTATTCAAAAATTAAAATGCATCAAGGCATTAACCCACATTTAATTTACTTAAGCATGAGTAATATGTAAAAAGTACACGAGCAGTACATAAAAAAATGCATGGTAAAATTAAATTACATAGACCAACAAAAATAAACAAAAAAACAAACAAAGCTTAGTCTAACCAGACAGGTCCTTAGTGGAGCCATCATCATATCATGATGTGTTTGGCGTTGAATGATAGATCTGCCTTCTAGAATTGAAAAGTATTTAGTTTAATCATAAAGTTATCAATAAAGGGAGTCACCACCAAGTATCGTAGTCACTTGAAAACCTACGATCTGTGAAAGTCTGGGTAAAGGACTAGTTGTGCAAAGGAAAGATGTATCACCCTCTACACTTTACCTATAGTAAGTTGCATTGTTAATTAATTGTTATTCTAAGTCATTTTTCTATTTGTTGGTCTCATCTAATGGTTCAAGGCAAATCTTTTTTCGTGAGGAAGTTTCTACCATATAGGATTAAATCCTAGTATTTGTTTTGGGCTGTTGGTTTGAAGGGGCTACTCTTAGTGAAGCATAAGAAGGGAAATGGTGTTGTTGATCTAATATGTTTTTGGTTCACTTTGTATGTGTGTGGTAAGTTTTGGAGAGAGCACAATCTTGTCTTTCTTTGTATGGGTAAGGTTGGCGCTAAGTGTTTTTTTTATTTTTTGAGTGGCGGTTGGTCTTGTAAAAATTAGAGAGATAAGGATGTCAGGGTTTTTTTGTGTGTGGGAGGAGAAAATGTGGGAAAGAATTTTTTGGCATTTTCTTTTCTTCTTCTTCAATTTTTTTTCCTCCTCCCCCCTTTTGTGTGAGATAACCACCTATAGAGACTTACTCACGAAGAAATATCTGACTTGAACCTTTAGATGAGACCAACAAATAGAAACATGTCTTAGATTAACAATAAATCAACAATGCAGCTTACCATGGATAGGGTGCACTAGGAGGCGATGTGTATTTCCCTTGCATAATTAGTCCCCTTACCCAGACTCTCGTAGACCATAGGTTTTTTCTAATGACCATGATACTAAGTGGCGACTTATCAAATCATAACTTCATGATTACTTCCAAAAACCCTTCAATCTAGAAGGCAGCTCCGCCATTCAACGTCATGCACGTCATGATAAATCTAATAAAATCATGTTCAAAAGCTATTTAAAGATTAAAAAAAAAATCATTTCAATCGAATTTTCATGAAGAATTTATTATTAGTACTATTATTTTCATATCAGATACATAATAACTAAAAGAAATTATTAAAGTTCCAAAAAGAATTCATAATAATATTTAAGAACCATGTCAAAACTAAACAGTAACTGAATCTAATAAAAAAAATTGTAGTGTAAAAAAAAACCATGAAAAAAAATATATGACAGACAACAGGTTGTCTATCATAATGTAGAACATATTTGTGCATCATAATGCTCAAACCTGTAACCTTTGACTTGTCACACGTGCTAACCAACTAAGTTGTTGCATGTTGACATCAGGCAAGCTGACATTTAAAAAGGGTAAGAAAAATGAAAATGAGTTGCCACCTAGATTTATAATAATTAGAAACCCAAACTAGTTTTCAGAGGTTTTGGGTATGGGGTTGATTATGTAATAAGAAAGATAAATATCATCATATAAATCTTATCTAAAGTAAGATTCATTGTTATTTGTTTTCAATGATAAATGTGTTTTAATGTAGTTTGCCTAAATTGGTATGTATGTTATTCAAGATATTGTCATTATCCGCAAAACAAAGTCTGAAGGATAAGGCCCAATGTTAGACCTTATTATCCTAAGATAATTGGTAGACTATATTAATTGACCTTATTATTAGTTAACATCCGAAAAAGAGGGTCTATTGTGAGAGCATTCCATCCTGAGTCTTTTAACATATGATAGAATCATTTAATATAAGATTGAGATATACATGATCATGGTCAATTGACTAAATAATGTCGAAAGAACAAGGTATAATTTTAGACCATTCCATCCTAGGTTATTTAGAAATGATGGGCACACATATACGTGAGACTTATTATGGTTAGAAAAATCCATAATATCTATTAAGTAGTGCTGGAAAATATGGCCTCTTATTAGACAATTCCATATTAGGATACTTAATAAATGATAGGGATGTCGAGTTGAATTTGTAAAATTATGAAATGGAGTGATTATGTATTGACTGAAAATCTTATTAATTAATATCCTCGATATCATGTATTTATTGGTACTATTATTTACTTATTGACATCCAAAGAACCAGGCCTAATAATGTACCATACCATCCTGGATCAATTAATAATTAATAGAAACAATTCATTCATCAATCAAATATTAATTGATCCTATTATCTTATATTTAACATCCGAAAGACAGGGCCTAATATATGACCATTCCATTTTGGATCAATTAATAATTAATAGGAACAATTAATACAAGGACAATTTTATTATCATTTTATTTTTCTTTATTAATCAACATCCAATAGACAGTGCCTAAGTTTAGATCATACATCTTGGGTTGATTAATTATTTTTTCACTTTTGTTTTTTAATAAATGCATGTTTCTTCATCATCATCATTTTTTTAATAATATATCCATAATGTGATCACTACGCCATTTTCTTAAAATCACATAACCAATTCATATTATAACTTTCAAAAGATTTATCACATCCACACAACCAACAAACAAATTCAAAATTAATCAGTCCATAATCAATCACATTAAAAACAAAATCAAACCAAATATTCAACAAATTTAACAAGCTCCTAACAAAAACATTTCAATCATTCAAAATAAATTATTATAATATTCATGTCCAATCCAATCCAATATTCATGAAAATCATCTCAAATCACAAACACACATTAATTCAAATCAATAATGCACAACAATGAGCATTTTATCCTAAATTTCACAATATTTTAGTAATTTGTAAAACAAATTATTTGAGTTTGTGGATCGACCTTCTAAGATGCTTGACATTTCTAAGATCAACTGAAATCAAGGCCTAAAGACTATTAGAACAGTGGTGGAACAGCTAAGAAATTGTCAGAGACTGCCAAAACAGTGTTGACGAATATAGACCATGTGCATTTGTGGATGAAAGCGTATGGGCTGATGTTCTAGCAACCTGATATGTGAGTGACCAACGAGATCATGTAACATTGCCTCTTCTCTTCTTAATTTTTCGGGTGGTGTCATGAATAATAACTTGTAGGTGCTCGTGTAGAAGATTTTATGATGGCAGTTTGTGTGGTTGAGGTGCAAAACATATAGATTGAAAATAGAAAGAGACAAAAATAAGGATGAGCAACCGTAGGGTTGATCTCAGTATGGTTGATGTTGGTATGGTGGTTGGTTTGACAATAGTAAAGAGAAGAATTTGTCACGGTGTTCATGATGTTTGTTGGAGTTAGGTGTTACTGGAATAATTGTTAGTCATCGGTGTTTGCTGCACTCGATAAAGTTGTCAATCGCCAATGATGAAGGAGATGATCTGTAATAGGTAATTTTTTTTGGAATAGTCACGAGTTTTGTGTGTTTTTTTCTCTTTTTTTTTAATATAGTGTTTTAGTACGTATAGGGTGTTGGTGTGTGTGGCGAAAGATGAGGGAAAAGTTTTTTTGTGTGGGATATTTTTTTGTTGGAATGGTATAATGTGTGTGGGGTGTAGGTGTGTATGTCTATTTATACTATAATGAACCTTCTCAGCCCTTCAAACTTTCTATCATTTTTTCTTATATTTCCATAGAGTTCTTCCACTTTCTTGATTTTTCTAGAGAGTACATCCACCTTTCCAATTCTTTAAGAGAGTTATTCAACCTTCTAAATTTTAAAATTCCCTCTCATAAGACAACTTTGTTTTTCCCTCTCTTTTTTTTCTTTGCATTTATTATTTTTAAACTAAACTAGTCTTTATTATTTTTTTAATTATATTTTATTCGCTAAAAAGATCTTTTTCTTGGAATAATTTTTTTCTTCTTTTCTTCTTTTCATATAATTTTTTTTATTTTAAAAAAATTTATCAATACAAAAACAATAAATAAAATGGTAAAAAATTATGAAAATGATAAGAAATTGGCCAAGTTGCATCATAAACATATTTTTTGAGAATTTTGTTATTTTTTATATTTTTTCCAATTATTTTAAAATATGTTGAAAACAGAGGGTCAAAAATGAGTGATGATTGTTGCCCCCTAATTACAAGATTTACGGTGCAAATACAAAGAAAAAAATCATTTTTCCTGGACTTTATATGGTAAATTTTGTAAGAGAAGGACTAAACAAAATGATAAATGAATGGATAAAACTTGGGATTATTATAAAGAATAAAGGGATCAATATGGGATTTATGTAAAAGAAAGGATCATCTTGGAATCCATGCAAATGAGATCAACTTGGTAAATAGAATCAACCTGGGATTCATGTGAAAGAGATCAATTTAGGTTCTATATGAAACAGGATCAACTTGGGATCCATATAACTGCAAGGATTAACTCAGAATCCATGTAATAAAAGGATCAACTCTTGATCCATATCAAAAGGATCAAATTAGGATTCATATAAAAAAAGGATAAACCTGGAATCTAAATCAACTTGGAATCTAGATTAACTTGATATCTATGAAAGGATCATTTTGGGATCCAGATCATCTTGGGATTTATGAAAGGATCATACTGGGATCAAGATCAACATGGGATCTATGAAAGCATCATCTTGGGATCCATATAAAAAAAGTCAACTTAGGAATGATATGGATAAAAAAGGATTAACTTGAGTCCATAAAAAAAGGGATCAATATAGGATCCATTCAATTGAGAAGGGATTAACTTGAGATCCATATAAATAAAAGTGGTCATTATGAGATGACTATCCTCGAAACAAAAAACAAAATATGGTCCAATTGTTAGGTGACGAATTTTGAGAAGATATGATTATCAAGTGACCAACCTCAACATAAAATTCAAACAAGTTAGCTTGACTTACCTAGTTGTGAGATTTAGCTATAAACCTTTTGATAGTAGAGCTGAAACCAAAACTTCTTGATGGTAAGGCTTTTTTTTCTTGATTACAAGGTTGTTTCTCTTAATTGCAGAGTTTGATCTCCTAATTACAGAGCTAGATCTCCTGATTGTAAGATTGATCTACGAGTTTACTTGATGGTAGGCTAACCTTTTTTTATGATTACAGGGCTCCACTTTTAGATTACAATGTTTAATCTTCTGATTGCAAGGTTTGACCTCCTGTTTGCGGGGTTCAACTTTTTCAATACAGGGCTTCACTTTTGATTGCAAGGTTTGATCTCCTAATTGCAGGGTTGATCAAATGGTAGTGCTAATTCTCTTGATTGCATGGTTAAATTTCTTGATTACAAGGTTTAATCTCCTGATTGCAGGGTTAATCTACAATTTGACTTGATGGCGAGGCTTGATCTAAAAATTTACTTTCTTTGAGATCATACTCAATAAAATATTGTCAATTGAGATAATAAGAATTTAAAGCTAAAATTAAAATAAATTTTCACCTATGTACATTGCTTTTAAAAACTAACATCTTATTAGAGCATTTAGCTTAAGATTATCGAAAATTGTTTTTTGATTTTAGTTATAGAGCTTACCTTTTAGAGTCAATAGAAAGACATAAATTGTTATTTTGAAAGCTCAATTTTCTTTTTATGTCATTTAGGTCTTTGAAATCTTTTGGCATTGGCTTGGATGGGTTTTTTTCCAAATGAAAGAAGTTCTATCTAGGCTCACCATAAGTTTATCTTTCCATGGACTCCATTTTTTATCATTAGATGGGCACAATCAGTACATCATCTTAATTTGGCCTATATTGCCTATATTTGTCATCACCTTGAAGTTTCATATGAGGATATGTGTTCAATACTACTTATTTTCCATTATCTTCGTGAAGGAATGAACACCATACCAATGAAAGAGTTTTTCATTTCATCATTTTACATGATATCATAAGGGATTACTTCATTCTTAAAATAGGATTACCGCAGCCAATCTAGCCATATTTATATTTCCAATAGTCATCAAAAAACATATATGCATCACCATCATTCTCAGATGTGTCTTTTACTACTCATATCCTATAATGGAGCTCTTCTGGTCATTAACTGGCTATTGTCATTATAAAAGGTCTCTTCGATTTAAATTGCCCCAATTGATCTAAATGTGTTTATTATTAGGTACATTTAAAGAGAACTTCATCTTTTTTATCTTTTTTTTTATCATTTCATTTTTATTGGAGTATTTGCTCACTCTCTTATATAATACTTTTGTCCCTTTCATATTTTCTTATTTCTTTCCATTTAGAGAATTTCATTAATTATCTAGGACTTCCAAAACATGCTCCCAAAATGAGGGGTGATCCTAGTTCGGGTTATTATCCAAAAAAACATATTTTAGGCTCAAATACGGATAAAAAGGATAAATTTTATTTGTGAAAGATATATCAAAGATGGTCTTTCTTCATCTCAAAATCTAAATCTATCTATAATGATAAATCTTAACCTTATTGAAGATCATTATTGATTAGGAAAACCATAAGGTTAACCTTAGAAAAGAAAATGGTGGGATGGGTTGGATCATGACCCAAATATGCATTGTTTGTCATTATTTAAGACATCAAATTATTTGATTTTATTTTTGGGCAAAATTGTATTATTTCAAGCAAGATTCTCACTATTAAGATTCATTAAGAGTGAAAAAAAAATGGGTATTTCAAGGTCAAAAGGGTTTGAAGCGAGATTCATTTTTTTAAGGCTTATTAAATATAGGAGGAAATATTTTGACATTCAAAATGAAGTATTGCCCCTAGCACTCATATGATATGTCTTAGGATTTGATCAATTTTAAAAGTCTTTAAATGAATTTGTTATTATATTTATCCAATAATAGATGAAAATAAAATGAACATTTGTTGATCTCAAAACAGTCATATGACAAAGATAAAGAATAAATTTCACTAAAAGACGCAACATAGTCCTAAAAATTTATTGAAGAGAAACAAAGTTAAGATTTCTTCAATACAAAATGGTTTATTCTTCACAAATACAACATACCCTTGGCTTACCAACTTCCGAACGTGATATATGAAATTCTTACAATCTTCAATTGAATGGCCCAAAATCTTGTCATGATAGTCACACTTTATGTTTGGATTATACCACATTAGGTTTGGTGGTTATATGAGATTTGTTGAGGTAGGATCAATACTCAAGAGATGTTGGTAAACAATGTTGAGCGATAAAGGGATGTCAATCTTATATAATGGCACTTGAGAAGTTGATGATGCCATAAAACTCGATGGTGCTTGTTATGACCAGGTAGGATAATGTGTAAAATGAGAATGTGTTTTATCAATGCTCCATATTTGAACATTATCTTTTGATTCATCATTTAGCACGATGTGAATGAAAATCAAACTTCACTACTAAATTTCTTATATTTCCTAATTTTATGGTTTGATCAATCAATTTTGTTGTAGTCACAATATCCATAAAATATGCTAATGAATTACCAATCAAGTATTCAAAGTATGGTTGTTTGAAGGTGTAAACGAAAATGGAGATAAGCTCCTTTTTTTCTAATAGAAGAGGGTGAATTTATGTTGCCATACCACACCATCTTTGACTATATTCCTTAATGGACTCGTTATTTTTTCCTCCATGCTTTAAAGTTTACATCAACTTGAAGTCATTTCTATATTGAACTTACACTAATGCATGAATACTTCAACTAAATCTCTCCACCTTTTTATCTTATTTTCATCCAAGTTCATACACCAAGTCAAGACAGCACCACTCAGACTCTTATAGAAGAAATGAATTAGGAGCTTACCATTTTTAATCACTTCAGTCATTTTATTGCAATAGATCTT
>Ga0325402_1003210_pt1 | contig 14670 bp, 8 predicted proteins | sample PopdelMetagenome_22_FD_207212 | JGI IMG/M metagenome (GOLD analysis project Ga0325402, IMG submission 207212) | Populus deltoides microbial communities from Bellville, Georgia, United States - Xylem-PdKOR-R3 | ecosystem: Host-associated > Plants > Phyllosphere > Stem > Wood/Secondary xylem... | reverse complement strand
TAACAGATTTATCTATCGAAGTAGATATCTGTTCTCCTTCAAACCCTCGTCACACTTCCCAGTTATCCCTGTTGAGATGTCCGAAAGAAACGATCTTTCAGGACATGCCATATTCAGCACGGTCTTCAGGCTTCCAAGATTTGGCTTTTCTTGGAGCTCAATTCCCTGGGAATCGGAGATTTGCTGGTGAAAGAACAAAGTTGTGTTAGAACTCAACCAATTTGAGAGAGGCCATTTAAAAGTTGCAAAATGTGAAAGTGAACACACACGCTACTTACTACCTTTGTCAGCCATAATATGTAAGTGGCGGAATATATTGCCTGTGCTTGAAAATCCTCAAACTCATTATCGGGTATTGTTGAGCAGGAATTTGCGAGATGCAACTCATTATCCATAAAGATACCAATGTCAGCATTTATGCTGGATTTACATACACGGTAGTTAGATGTGTCACCAAGATTAGTTGTGAAATGCCTTATCCAAGAAAAGGCGAGGAAACGACGATGAAGCCACAAAGCCTGAAAAAGATAAAATTATGTATAAGAAGATACAAAGTGAAGTGTGGCTGGAAGTTGACCACTGGTGTTTAGGAACCATTAAGAATTCGCAGAAATTGGATATCTTCGTTTTACTTGAGGGGAGAAAGAAAAGATAAAACATCTACGACAAGTGAATCAATAATGAATTTCTTAAACCTGTGGGGCAACGTTTTGTTAGATGTACCTCTCTTCCTACATAACACTTAATCAATGCTTCATTCCAATCAAGCTCCTCCTGTCATATACCCACAGTATAACAATCAAAATATCAAATAAAACCCGGTTAAAGGTGGAATAAAAACATTTTATGAATTGTTTGCACTAGGATTTTCCTCAAAAGAAGGATTTTGCTTCAATAATGTTATTTTGTTATCCGCATTTTGATAGGTCCCAATCAAAGCTATGGAATTTTAATGGAAAAGATCATTCTCTCAGGGTGAGAACAAACCACAGATATGACGGGCTTATAATGCTTGTTCTCTTTATTCTCATGCATGAGTTATATACAAACCCATTTTGTGACTTCAATACCGAAATTAAAGGACCTACAAAGCCTAATGCTTATCCATGCAACACACTAACAGAAAGCTAATTAACTCTCTAACAAAGCCTAATGCTTATCCACTAACAGAAGCTAATCATCAAGCATACAAGAAATCTTAGCCTTCCCCACGTTAGAAAGCTAATCCTGATAATTGGGGTTTTGTTTCCTTGATCTCCACGGCACTATCTTCTTAACACATGTCCAATAAAAGAAACAGAGCTTGTCTCCAACATCTTGACCCATTTTTTTGCGTAAGACTACAACAATGCAGTCAAATCACCAAGAAAATCAAAGGAAAGTGCTAGGTTTATTTGAGGCAAATGTAATCTAACATAAAAAGAAAAGGTTATAATATTCCCATTCCCATATTCATAAAACTCAGAAGAGTTACTGATGAGCTGATGTACTTGGAAAGGTACCAAGAATTAGCTACATATGATCATAAGTGCACTAGAAACACAGAAACAGAGCAGACAAGCCTTCATAAAATGAGCAGTGATTGATGAACAGCGTGCAGAAACGTTATACCTGCCAGATTCGATAAATTTCATCATTTCCATCAGATGTTCCATCTTCTAGTTTATGGCAGTGATCCTCCCTGATCCTGAGCATCAGCCGCTGCATTTAATGAAAACTCATCAATAAATTTCTACATTGTTTTTTTTTTCAAAGAGGCATTGGATTTCATTAGAAGGGCCCCCCCAAAAAATCCATCAATAAATTTCTACATTGTTTTTTTTTTCAAATAGGCATTGGATTTCATTAGAAGAGCTATGATAGTCCCCCCCTAAAAAAAATGTTTTATTGCTTTTTCAGGGGTTTATCTTTCTTTTGAACTCTTCAATATCAGGCTCAAAAGTTTGAAGAGGAAAACTCACAGTGCGATAATGAAAGCAAGAATTATCAGCAACATGTAATCCAGCCCAGTTTCTGGATTTCTTCAACTCATGCAGCACCTGCAGGCAAAGTGGATTCATATATAATTCAAAAAAACCACGTACAACAACTAAAAATTTATAGTTTACAAATCTAACAAAAACAACTCAGCAGGAAACCATTCAAAACCAGGAAAAAGAGCCAACATAGCTTACTCTAGTGATAATCTAAGCTATGAAGGCTAGCATACAGTATTACAATGCACATTTAAGGGGGCAAGGTTGGCCCGAAAATGTTTTGCTACAGCTACATTCTAAAGCATTGATACAAAGCAAACACTTAGTGACCTGTTCTGTTGTCATGTATGAAACTAACCAGCAACGATGATTCCATGCACGATAATTCATTTTTGATCTCTGCAAAACAAGTGGGCAGGAAATCATATTAAGACCACACCTCACTGGTGCATTCCTCATCACATAGTTTATGGGATGTCTCATCAACTGTTATGTGCCAAAAATCATTAGTTTGACCACAATTTTACAGGAAACCCAATCAAGAGCCGTTATAGGAAGATTATTTCTGATGTCTCTGGGAAGGGTTAGAAGAAACAAACTAAAATGCAACAGAAAAGAATATAATAGTTTCTACTATTAAATATCATATAAACCTTCATCTATTAATAATATCAACATCCTGAACTGAATTTAAACCTCAGCTATTTTCTCCACTAGCTCAGATTCTTTCCCTACAATATCTTGCATAGTTGAACATTTTCCAGCAATCATCTTGATCACCCACCGCCTGCCAATTTATTTATACATCCATAAGAGTTGGGTTTTATGCTTGAAAAGAATTATGCCTAAATACACGTGACGGTGAAACAGTTGATAACTGTTGAATTACATATAGAGCTTGGTGGAAAATCAAAAACACAAAATAAAAAGTATCATCATATTAAAAACGAAAAAGAATAGCTTATATATGTTACCTGTGGCACCATGCCTTTTCACTTTTGGGAGAGTATGAAAGGACTAGGGCCGACAAGAAAAGTTCATCCAAAAATATCAACATATGCTGCTTCTTTGACACAATTAACTTCCTGCATGACAAATACGAGGAACAAACATCATGGTCATGGGTTCATGGTAAGAATAAGCAAGAATGAAAATAATTAAATGAATGGAGATACAGATGCACACACAAACATATCAATATAAACTTGAGCAGAAAGCTGGAAATACCTGAAATTCCATGCAGTCCCAAAGTCACAGCTTAACAATAAAAGCGCCTTGCTGTGCTTCATGACCTCACTTTCAAGATTACCCTCATCCCAAGATGCATCAGATAGATTCTCATGCCTCTTATATTGGCTAATTGCATGCATAAACACATCTTTGACCTCCTTATACAAAGGAAGGAGAACATCTGTCGAAATTGCAAGCTTATGATCCCTGCTCCAAAAATTTGCATCTTCATGTTCCAAGGAGCTGCTCGCTTCTTTATTTAATGTGACAAATTGGGATGGGTGAATAAATCCTACTTCATCACTATATTCAAGAATATCAACAACATAAAAATGCATATTCATAGTGTGAAAAGGCAAGAAATAATCAAACGTTTATGGACATGTGTTTGTAAAATTCTTACATGAGAGGATCAGACTCCAGAATGAGCTCAAATTCATTCAAAAGACTCAAACTGTTTCCTTTCAAAATCATAGATTCTTTTCTCATCTCTGCTGAGTTGACAGGAAACTGCCATAAAGTAGCAGAATGGCAATTACAAATAGATGGGTATATTGATATACATTTTGTGAACTGAAGTCACTAGGTCACAGGTACAACAAGGAAATAAAAAGAAAAATCAAAGAGAAAAAATTGAAGACAACTGTTTCGAAAATAGGGAAAAAAAAATTAGTCAAAAGCCCAATAACAGTAAAACAGCTCCATGTTCAAGAAAAAAAAGAGACTTCTCTATTTATACAACTACCTAGACATGTGGAGGAAATTGACTGAGGATATAAACCTGGTTTTAGGGGCTTAGCAAAGTGGTCATGACATTCAGAACTCAGTCCATCCCAGAGCTTCAAACAAACATGCATGAGCAAAATCCTAAAGCTAGACTTATTTGATGATTAACATGACAGCCAAGCATTCCAGCAAAAAAATTTAGTTTCCAAAAAAAAAAGAAAGAAAAGATCGCAGACCTTAGTCAGTTGTTCCCTGCGGATTTACAGGGGACTAGCAAAACCCATGCCTCTAAAAAAAAGGTGCTTATCACCCATTGATTACGCAAGATTAACAAAACTTGGTTTCAACCTCCATACAGGGCTCAGCAGGTATTATAAGCATTCCAATCAATCCAAATCCACAGAGACAAACCCAGCAAAACATGAATATACCACCAAACTTTTATATCAAAGTACATGAAATGCAAGCTCAAGAACTAAGCAAAGCAGGGTAGGAATTATAACTTCAAGGAGAAAACTCAAGACAAACAGCCCCTATAGGGTATAGACTCCTTGCCTTTCTCTTTATTTATTTCACCCTTTTCTCAGCTCACAATGGCTAAACAAAAAGAAAAAAACCAGGCCTTTGAATTGCAATCTTTTCCACCAAGAGAACCACCAGGAAGCCCTCAGGGAAAACGAATCCCCAATATTTTCAAAACCAGAGAGCTCCCACCGAAAACTAAAGTCAAAACCCCTATTTATACCAAAAACAAGGAAACCCTAATCCTCTCTCCTCTGGCCCGTTAACTCAATCTCAACCCTTCAAATTACTAGCATTTTGCCCTAGGAATCAATAATTGTATACTAAAATTATCAAATGTCTCTCATCAATAACAAATCAATATCATTTTAAAGCAACCGTGACAATGGAATAAGATACCATCTATGGATTCCATAAAATAAAACAGCTTTCATAGTCCATGGTGATCATAGATATCTACTTCAAATCTTTATTAAAATCATAGGCCTCTTCCAAGTTTTGAGCTTTCACGTGAAACAAAAGGAACCCACATGGAAAAGAACTGAACTTTGCAAGTGGAAATAACAGTACCTGTAACTGTAGCAGAGATGATTCCTTCTATTTCTTACGCTTCACTTGTTTTGAGAAATAAAAGGCGCTTCCATCTCTAGTAGCAAAAAAGAAAATCTTGAAACTTACTATCTGGTCCCTGTTGTTATATGACATATGGAAAAAGACCCCTTTTTTCAATAGAAAAAATATAGACACGCGTCAGGAGCTGTTGCGAGTGTTTTTAGCCTGCCTCCTTCTCTTAACCATGAATTTTTTATTCTTTTTTTTTTGAAATCTTTTAGCCATGAATTGACAGAAAAGAAAAGGAGAGAGAGAGTTTCTTGATTTTTTGTCATCATCATCAAAAGGGATCTTTTATGGTGATTGTCCAAAAACAAAACTCTACTCTACAGAGCTCTCAATCTCTTTTTCACCTATGAGTTTTGCCCATTGCTTTTTTTTCTTTAAATTCGAAGCATGCTAGCTTTTCTTTCCAATCAAATGTTTTTGATTTCATGATCTTAGACATTGATGATTATATATGTTTCTTTCTTCTTCCTTTTTGAGTAAATTGTTCTACATTGATTGATACATGCTAAATATTTCTTCTTTTCTTTTGGATTTATTTTATTGATTGTTTTCCAAAGTTTTGGCATTCAGAAAATTTTTGGCTTGTAGAGCATTTCAATTGGTTTCATAAATTATGGATCATATTGTTGGGGGAAAATTCAAACTGGGTAGAAAGATCGGTGGAGGATCTTTCGGGGAGATTTTTCTTGGTCAGTTCTTCTTATTCTTCTTCTTCTCATTATATTATGTAATTGCAATTTTGTTTTGAAAGAAACTAATGAATATCGCTTATGGCTTTAATTTGTACAGGGATTGATGTGCAGAATGGAGAGGAAGTTGGCATAAAGCTGGTATTTGAATAACGTTCATTTTTTGTTTGAAATTTTACCTTATTTTCATCTTCTTTATTGGAATTTAATGTATTGGGCGTCGACTGCTAAAGAGGGGTATGCAATGTAAGAAATTAAGGACTGATGATTCTCTCTGATCAATGCCTTTTGAATGGCCATGAGATGTGCAATGTGCCTTGAATTGGAATATTTTTCCTTTTTCTTTTTCTGAAAGAGTATGCTTGGTTCAGTTTGATTTGAGTTTATTTTGGTAGTGCCATTACTACTTGAATGCAAGAATTATGTAAAAGAAAAAAATGCATACAAACGCAAGAATTCTTGCATGGAAGGTGATGTAGCTGCATAAGTTCTTGCTATGGCATGAACAAACTTTTGAACTGTGACATGCATTAATTTGGTAGAGAATTTCAGCCAGTCCTAACCTTTATAAGATTCTTCTTTACCGTCGTCAAGAAGGCATTGTTTTTTAAAGGAAAAATTAAGTCACGTAATTGTATTGATGAAGTGTATGTAATTGAATATCAAGAAAACAAATTGAGATCCATCTATTGATTTATCTTAAGTTTTATCTAAGAACACATTTTTCTTTCTCAAGCTCTCAGCATATATTTCCTTTTTCCTGTTAATTTTAAGGAACCTGTAAGGAGCAAGCACCCTCAGCTTCACTATGAGTCTAAAATTTACATGCTTCTTCAAGGAGGAAGTAAGTCCTCACTGTCTTTCCTTCTTGTTATTCTTAATGTGGTACAATAAGCTATAATAAAGTGATAGATGTCATTTTTGCACTATAATTGAATGATTATCTCATTTATTTTTTATGCAGTGGGAATTCCTCAACTCAAGTGGTTTGGTGTTGACGGTGAGTACAGCATCATGGTTATTGACCTTCTTGGGCCAAGTCTTGAAGACTTATTCAACTACTGCAATCGGAAGCTTTCTCTGAAAACAGTGTTGATGCTTGCAGATCAATTGGTATGTGTCTACTTCTCTTGGAGGAAGTTATTTCCCTTGGCTCAATGAGCTTCCTCTTTGATTAGATCATTAATTTTCTTAGTTGTTTATTTTAGATTAACAGGGTTGAATATATGCACTCAAGGGGCTTTCTTCACCGTGACATAAAGCCTGATAACTTTCTTATGGGTTTGGGACGTAAAGCCAATCAGGTATGTTAATATGCTGCAGTTCATGTGACTTTATCTTCAGTTGCAATTTCAAATTTTAAAATTCTGGAGTGGATCTTGGTTCAGTTAAAAACATTAGAGAGTCTTATTTAAACCATAGTTTTGTAATTTAAATATCTTAGTGGGATGTTGTCAACTATGGAATTTACCTCTTTGCAATTTTCCAAGACTTTTTTTTTTTCATTCTTTTTTTTTTTCAAACTTCATTATTGTGATGCATTTGCATGCTTAGGATATTAGATATAACAGTAAAATAACAAAAAAATTGTAGTTGTAATCAAGAGATATCTATTATGAATATCCTAACTAAATGATAAATATTTTCACTTACTGTTGGGCATAGTGAAGCCATAATAATATGGTGCTACTATTAAAATAAATATAAATTAGTTGATGAGATTGTTAAAATATAATTAAACACCCTTAGATATTTGGTATTTCTCAAATTGATTTGTCTTTATTTTCTGAAGAGAATTATGAAGTCCAATTGGAATTTGGTTCCCTAGCGGAAGTCCTGATTTTATTGAGAGTGAGAACATCTTCTTTACTTATTTCTGCAGTTGGTGGTTATTTCATTGTTAGTAATTATGCCAGGTTTATATTATTGATTATGGCCTTGCAAAGAAGTATAGGGATTCTCAAACTCATAAGCACATACCATACAGGTACTTCCAGTTACTATGCTTTTCCTTTACATTGTGTTCCCTCTCTTTTGTAGAGAAATTTTATAGTACTCCAAAAGTAATCAATAGTTACTCCATGGGTCCATCTTGAGGAGAGAAACAAATACAAAGATGAAAGCAAAAGGAGCATACGAGCCTACTAAAAGACCAAAAGTATTAAAGAATATTTTCACTTGGGCTAAAAAATAATATTTTTAAATCTCTCTTTCTCATTTAGAGTAACTATTTATAGTCATTCCTTGAGTATCTATTGTATTGTGTAGTGTATTTGTCTCCCCCCCCCCCCCAATCTATCTTATTTATCTATTTATTGAATTTGTTCATACAACATACTATTCAAAAGGTAGAGGGATAGGCTGGTTACTCGTTTGGAAAGTGCTTAAGTGAAAATTTTGGGGAGCACTCAGATAAACTGATTGGATTGGATGTTACCATCTCTATCAAACTCTGCTCAAAATTAGTTGTACTGGGATTGATTTTTCTTATATTTAATTTTACTTTGGTGCATAACTAATTCTTGCTTTAATTAATACAACACATCAATTCAATGACAAACAGAAATCATTAGGGTTTTCATTTTCTTTTTTTCAATGTTGAAATGATTTACCAAAATACTGGTTTGCATTCCCATGCAAACCACCATTGGGCATTATTACTAGACTTGTAATATATTGCTATAAAATTGTGAATTTGTTGTATCTTCTCAGGGAAAATAAAAATCTTACCGGCACAGCTCGATATGCTAGTGTTAACACTCACCTTGGAGTTGGTAAGTAAAGTCTTATATCAATTGTTGATTTTATTACTTGGCAGAGTTTTAGATTAATTTATGCATCTAATTATTGTGTTGCTTGGTTAACAGAACAAAGTAGAAGAGATGATTTGGAATCTCTCGGTTATGTGCTTATGTATTTCCTCAGGGGAAGGTTGAACATATAATAAATGTTATGTTAGTCCTATTTAATTTTTGCTTTTAGAGTCTTTCGTAGGATCAAATACAAGTTGTTGATTTGCATCATATTCTAAGTTTCATGAACTGTTGGCATCAGCCTTCCGTGGCAGGGTCTTAAAGCAGGGACAAAAAAGCAGAAGTATGATAAAATCAGTGAAAAGAAGACCTTAACTCCTATAGAGGTAATACTGCGTTTTGACATGACACCTTCTTCTACTAAAGCATACCATTTCATGTTATGTTTGTTTTATTTTAATATGGAAGAATGTGTTAATTGATCTCTTAAACCCTGCTTTCTTTTCTTTTCTTTTCTTTTCTCTTGCCAATGTTTATCTTGTCGCAAAAATAAAAATAAAAAAGACAGAATTGCTTAAAGTTCCAATAATCTTTTGACAGGTTCTTTGCAAATCATATCCATCAGAGTTCATATCATACTTTCATTATTGTCGATCATTACGATTTGAAGACAAACCGGATTATTCATATTTGAAGAGGCTTTTTCGTGACTTATTTCTCAGAGAAGGTAAAACATGGAGATTGTATTTATTAATTTAGTTTATCTTCCCTTAATATAGCATGGGCAAGGAATGCTTTGATTGACAAGTCATTTCCTATTTTTTCTTGTCTCTTCCTGTTGGTAATGACTGCTACCCCTCGCATTCGAGAGTGTGACTCCAGTGGCCTTCATCATTAGAATAACAGATTTTGTGCAGGCTATAAAAGTAGTTTGGCCTTGCCTGGTTCCTGAGCAATGCAAATCCTGACATGGATTATTTGTGCAGGCTATCAATTTGATTATATATATGACTGGACAATACTGAAGTATCCTCAAATTGGTTCCAATTCTAGACAAAAGGTTAATGTTCGTCACTTTTATAGTGTTGACTTTTTCTTTGTTTGATATTTATAATATATTTTGTATGTTTCAGCAGCCTAGTGCAAAGGCAGGATCAAAACTTCGACCATCTACTGAAAAAACAGAAAAGGCTCCAGGTGTGTTCCTTGTCGAGTTAGGAAGGTATAGAGAGGAATGTTAAGCTAGTTTTGTTTATAAAAACTTATGTGCATGACTGTGTTGAAATAAAAACATGATTTCTTAATTACATGATAAACTTGCCATTATTAGCTAGATTAAAATTTATAGTGATTAGCATTGAGGCTTTGTTCCTTAAATTGGACTTCTTCAACTTCCTTTTTGCGGAATATGAAATGACTTTTTGTTTCTATTTACTTGTTTTAACTAGTGGGAAAAGAGATGCATGATAGATATTTGGGTGTGGTTGAAGTGTTGGGTAGAAGAAGTGCTTCCAATGTTAATGTTGATCGCTCGAAGCACAGGCCATCGGAGAATGTTTCACCATCAAAGGAAGTGGTAAGTAATGGCATCCAGAAAATGCTACACTTAATACCTTTTCCTAACGTGTAACATTACCACTTTGAGGAGGTAGATACAAAAACTCTAGAATTCCTGGTTGGTGATGTTAAATTCTGCTATAAATATGTTTTCATCTTCTCCAGCGATCTGATTTGGATAGAGGCCGCACTTCTTTCTCTCACAATGGAAGTATGTCAAGAAAGGCTGTCGCTTCAAGCAGCAGAATAGGCACTGCTGTTTCAGCTAATGAGAGTAGATCAAGTTGGCTGTTTTCGAATACTAATCGCCTGCCTACCACCCAAAAAAACCGTTCTGGAGTTGAGTCCAAAATGGCATCAGTTTCTCATGGAACCCCTACAAAAGGCACCCGTGAGGGCCATCTTCGAAGCTTTGAGAATCTTTCCATTGGCACACAGAAGAGGAAGCAATGAACATTATTACATTACTTTTAGTAAAAGATGGTGCTTTTTATTTATGATGAGACAATACATGTGTTCTTGTTTCTTTGCATGTAACGCATATTTATTCAAGCTTTTTCGTTTTGATAAAATTATGATGCATTTTGCCTTTCTAAGAAATCTGCATGTGCAACACCCGGGTGACGTACATCTTGTTTCGACGTAGTTCTGGGAAGCAACCAAGAAGAAAATAATAAGTTCTCAGATGATTGGACATTCCAAATCTTACTCTTTGTTCTCGTTTTTCAAGAATTTGTCCTCTACGTTTTTGGATTTGGCAAGTTCCCTTCCAGAGGCAAAACTAAGATCTTGTTTAAAATTAGTTTTTTAAAACTAAGATCATGTCTAAAATTAATTTTTATTATTTTTACTGTTGAATCGAGTTTTTTTAGAATTTTTATTTTTTAATTTTTTGTTTAAAATTAAGTATTTTTTTGTTTTTAGATTGTTTTGATATGTTGATATTAAAAATAATGTTAAAAAAATAAAAAAATATATTATTTTGATATATTTTTGAGTTAAATATTTTAAAAAACAATTATTATTACACTAAAAAATACCCTCAAATTCTAGATAGATTTGAGTCTTGTATAAGCAATTCTTTTTATAGTGATGTGCTTTGCATGTAGATAGGTGTTAGAGAATGATTAATTTTTTTTACATAAAAAATAGATGTTCAAGCCTTGTATATAGTTATTTATATAAAAATAAAAATCAATAACTTAGTTATAAATTTTATCAGATCAATAAGTTGATTTCATTTAATTATATTATAAAAAAGTAATTATATTATAAGGAAGCCAATATTCCACCATCAAAGGAAGTTGCATGCGGTGCTAGAACCTGACGACTTCCTTCATATACTAGCACATGTGATACACGAGTAAGTCAAGTCACCCTATCCATTGACTTTATCCCACCATATTTGTTTTAATTTAAATTTTGATCCTTTAAGCTTAATAGTTTTACATCAATAAAATTTTATTTTATTTTTCCAAATCCATCATCAATTAAGTGTTAGAGTTTTTCGTTGATATTGCGAGATCTTTATATATAAGCAACCAAAATAAACTATTAACTTAAATTCTAAATAAAAGCAATGTGAAAGGATCGAATAAAAAAAGATTAAGTTATAAAAAAAGACATGAACTCTTCCCCTACCCATGCAAATCAACCCTTAATATTAGCAAAAAGAAACCAAACATTTGTTTAAGCTTCACATTCTATGCCTGAAGCTCTAATTCTTTTAAATCAATGAAATTGAATTTTATCTTGTCAGACCAAGCATTAACTAAGTGATAAAACATTTTCTCGACATCATTTGATGTGCTGATGTTAAAAATTATTATTTTGATATATTTTCAAGCGAAAAATACTCTGAAAAATAACCGCTACCAAAATACCAAATGGACTTTTAAGGTTTAGAGAGAAGTACATGGAACAAAAGAGGGCTTTTTTTTTTCAATATGCAAAGCCCTATGGAATATACATACATAAACACAAATAAATTTAATGTAATTTATTAATAAGTAATTTATGTTATTAAAATAATAATATCATTATTGAGAACTGAGAAGTTTTACGATGTTCATGAACTAGCTAGTGACATTCTATTAGTTATTTTATGAGATTTACTTAAAACAAATAGATAAATACAAGTAGAAGAGAGAAATTCCACGTAAAAAATATTTTCATCACTTTTTACAAGTAATGAGTTTTATTTTTTTTCCTACTTGTGTTTGTTTTTTTCTAAAATAAATTATATAAAATAATTAATAAAATATCACTAATTACTTCTTGTGAATCCTGAAAAAATCATAGCTTTCTCTCAATAAAATTACAAGATATTTTTTACCTCTTAAAAGAACACTTCCACAAAAAGAGCTCCTGCAAAACACATCGCAATTTCTAAAGGAACCAAAATCCTGTAACAAAATAACAAGCAATATAGTTGTTTCCACTTTCCATTAAAAAAAAAAAGAAAGAAAAAGAAAAGAAAGATGTAGCTTGTTATTGATTATTGAAATTATTTTTTGTTAATTTCTTGTTTAATGGAGCAACAATTTTAAGAGATCGTGAAATCAACATTTAATGTTTTTTTTTCTATTTAATCAGTTTCTTTTCTGGTTTTAAACATGACCTGGTGAGTGTACAACGAAAAATATAAAATAACAATAAAAACATCAAATTTAAAAAAATAATAATTAAGAAAACCTGGGAAAGAAAATATTTTTTCAAAAAAGGGCAAGCGATATATCTCAATTCATATCTTATTAGATATAGAAGAATAAAATATAGTAAAAAAGACATAAAAAATAATATTGGCCAACTTGAGTCAGCATAAATAACTGTGGTAGTCAAGGCCGAGCCAACCCAGTATATCTCGCCAAACCTACGGTCGAGATCATGAGATTGAAATTATCCAATAAAAAAATAACGAGAATTATAAATTATTTAAAAAAAAACGTGTTAACTTTTCAAATCTATAACCCAGTTCATTAGACCTGCAATACCTTATCTAGAAAAACCACGAAGTTTAATTCTCAATCAATCAAATATTGAATAATAAAATTGAAAAAAAGAATTTCAATTATACAAAATAATTAAAAATAGCAATTAAAAGAATGAGGGCCAAAATAAATTTTATATTTGATTGAAGAGTGAAATTCAAAAGAAAAATTAATTTAGCAAAAGAACCTAAAATATCAAAAGAATGAGGATCAAAACCAATATAAAAAAATAATTGAAGGGTGAAATTGAAAAGAGTAATAACTTTTATAAAAGGGTTAATAGAAAAATCAGAATAACGAGGATCAAATTAGAAAACATTACTATCAATTTGGATTGAAGAATAAAATTAAAAACCCATAAAAGTTATAAAAGGGCTAAGGAAAAAACATTAGAAATCAAAAGAATAAAGATCGAATTTAAAGAAAAAAAATATAGTAAATTGAAAAAGAATGATAAAATTAAAAATAAATAATTTTTTTATAAAATGGCTAAGAACAAAAATTATAAATAAAAAAAATAAGGATTAAAGTTGAAAAACCAATAATCAGGAGAGTCAAGTTGTAATTTTTGAGAAGGAGAAAGAAAAAATGATAAAAAAAAATCTATTGCGACAAACTATACTGCTAAAACTGACATGCCCAACTGCACATTCAAAAGGCATTGTTGTGCTTCTAGTTATATGGTGAGAGGATATTTTTTTATGTTAAGAGACGTCACATGTGTTAGGAAGCGCGTCGGGTGGTCAATACCTTTTTCTTTTTTATACATATTTAGTCAAATACCACATTTCCTAAGTTAACTTTATAATAATGAAAAATTATTATGAAAATAAAAAAAAACCCTTAACTTAAGTTTTAATTTTTTTGCTTTTAAAAGCATTTTAGTTATTTCAATGTTGCTTTTAGTTTTTTATTTTTTTTACATATGATCAAATACCAAATTGCTCCTCAGTTTACTTTATAATATATATATATATATATATATATATATATATATATGGAAATACAACAATATCCCTTAATGCTAATTATTTTTTTTTATAATGGTATTTTGATCATTTCAGTGTGAATTTAAAATTTTAAAAAATTTGTTTATCCCTGATTAATTTAACAATGACCAATGGACACGTGAAAACACTTAAATGCTCTTATAAGCTAATATTAAATTTATCTAAAGAGTGTTTTTTTATGTCAAAAAATGCTTTTAAAAAAATTTGATTTTTTAAAAATATTTTTTAATAAATTTTCAAGAAAAATATATTTTAAAAAACAAACATTACCACAATCTCAAATACTACATGAATATAAAAGCAAAACCACTATTATACTATTCAAGTAAATAATATTTTTAATTTTGAAGCTACAGTGTTTTTTCAATAAGTTGCGAAGTCTTTTAATATTCTTTATATTATTTACATTGTTTTTTAAATAAACTTTGTTTTTTTTAAAAAAAAAAAGTCACAAAACCTCAACCAAGTTTTCACATCTTTAAGTGAATCTCAATTAAGTTTTCAAAAAATTTCTCACGAACAAGTTCTTAAAGTTGTAAGAAATCTCAATTGAATCTTTTTGTTCAAAATCATCTTAGATTTTTCAAAAAAAAAAA
>Ga0325402_1003208_pt1 | contig 14670 bp, 14 predicted proteins | sample PopdelMetagenome_22_FD_207212 | JGI IMG/M metagenome (GOLD analysis project Ga0325402, IMG submission 207212) | Populus deltoides microbial communities from Bellville, Georgia, United States - Xylem-PdKOR-R3 | ecosystem: Host-associated > Plants > Phyllosphere > Stem > Wood/Secondary xylem... | reverse complement strand
TTTAATTAATATGGTAATTTATAATTATGATATTTAATTAAATATTATGTTTCTAAACTATATTATTAATTAAATATTGCTGTTCTAGACCTTAATATTTTTAAAATAAACTATTTCACCGCAACTTTTATTCACGTGTTAATTCTGTATTTATTTGTATTTTGTGAACTAATGATCCAATTTATCCATTATATATTCCAAGGACGACTCCCTTAATATCTCTCACTGTCATTCTTTTTTTCTTTAACAAATGCTGCTGTACTCTCACTTCACTTGCAGCACCGAAGCTCAGAGGCGCTGACACACTTCAAATTTGCGAGGGAAAATCAAATGCCGACGCCGAACTTATCGAGCTTAGTGCACGAACTCCGAGAACGAATCGCAGCAACTTCATCAACGCCACCAAACACCAACACCAACACCAACACAGCAGCAGAAAACGACTCCGCTCTAGAAATCCGATTCCGTGCTGTCCTTCCTAATCTCCTTCACGCCTATGTCGTTCCTTCTTCATCCGGTAACCACAAAAACGAAGATAAAACCTAAAACTTCAATTAATTCAATAATTTAATAAAATCGTTAATTAGTTGATTTTTTACATAATCTTGTCGTAGCGAGCGAGCGAGAGGTGATCGCGGTGTTGAAATTGATTTCACACATAGCGAGGAATTTTCCTGGCGTGTTTTACCATGGTAAAGGGAGTGCCATTTTGCCTGTTATTGGTAGGGTTTTGCCGTTTTTCGCAGAGCCTGCGTTTCGGTGAGTGGTTTTTTATTTTCTTAGTGAATTTTATGTTATGTTTTTTTAAAACAACGTGTAGGAAATAAAGTTAGTTATGTGATTTTATTGCTTCATATAGCGCGCGGCACGGAGTGATTTTTGATACCGTTGGATCCTTGTTGTCCTTGCTTCGCACTGGAGCTCGAGATGCCTACTGTCAGTTTTTTATTGATGCAATGCTGGCTGTTGAAGGTAAAGGAAAAGGAAAGAAAGAAAGCAAGAAAGAAAAAAGGCTTTGTGTGAATGAATGTATTGATTTTATAGCGCTTTTGATATTTTCTTTCTGTGTGTATACAGATATATTGTACGTGGCGTCGTTTTCTGTTGAGAATAGAAATGTTCCGGAATCTGGTAGAATAATGTTGAAGTGTTTTTGCAAGTCATTTAGTGGGATTTTCGATGATCCTGCTTGTATTAGTGGTTTGCCGGCTAGTAGTAAACCTGATGATGGTGCGGGTGTTTTGATTAATGTGACGGGTACAGAGAGGTGGATGACTTTTGCGACTTGGATGGTTAAGCTTCTTAGCAAATGTGTGACTGAAGGGACGCTTTATGTGGAGGGACTCATTAGTTTGGCAAATGTTTCAGCTGCTTGTTCGCTGTTGTGTTTTGGAAATGCTGATTTGCATATGGTGAGTAAGGGATGTTCTACTAGTTGGAGGTGTTAGCTTGTTGTATGTAATGTGTTGTTTTGTTTGATTTATTAAGTGTTGTTTGTTATATCGTTTTGTGACAGTTGTCTGACAATTGAAATTTTGTGGAAGGCATGTTTTGACTTTGCACGTGTCGTCACATCAGTCGTAGATCATGATATTGTTCCTCATGAGAATATGATCAGGTCAATAGCTGCAATACTAAGTGAGGACAACGAGGGACCTTTTTTATTCAGGTATGTGCTTTGACTTCAGATTCCTCACTTGGTGAAGTCTTGCTGTTGATGCATTGTTCAGTTAAAAAATTTAATTATAGATGCTCTGTTACATAGTCCAATTTCTATGTAGTTGATCTTGATTCCCTTGCTATGGCCTGTTTGTGTAGATTGCATGGAAGTTCATATCGATGCTGAATAAAATGCATCTATTCACTGTGTGACACAACCAATCGTTATTCGGTTATTACTTTCTGAATGGGGGAACATTAGTTGCACTACCTACATGGGGTTTTTACTAAAGTGATTTAAACAATTACCTTAATAATGTTGCAGAAACATGGTGTATGATTCATCCTTGGGCAGTTGCCTCAATATATTGCATTCCAGTTGTTCAGATGCTATTGTAGAGATAACAGCTGCAGGCTTGATAAATGTCTTTCCTCAGTCAATGCAGAGAACCAAAAGCCAAGAGCTCAAGGTTAGTTTCCCAACATGTTCTTATATAGGCAAGCTGTTCATACTTGTGAGGCATCTTTTTTGTTTGTCTGTGTATCTCACAGATATGCAGTCCAAATTGCTTGGGGAAGTGACTAAGACTGTCTATTGATGCATGATTTTTCCTCCAGGTAGCTTTGTGCCATTCATACTCACGGATTGCTAGAACATGCCCCCCTCATATTTGGAGGCCAGAATCTCTGATACATATGCTTCGTTGTCCTGAACCCTTTTCTTCCTTGATTGATTGCTTTCATGTAGCTCTGTCCATTCTTGGTCCTGATCGTGTTGGAGGGAGGATGGAAAATAATGATGATGCAAGCTTATCAGTATCTGGTGATATAACAGTCCAGAACTCAAGTGTTGGCAAAAAGAGACATTCTCAGAATGTGGATACTATACAGACCAAACGCCGTAAGGTAGATGACGATGTTATGGCTTCTGATCCCAGTGTTCTGGCAGAGTGCAAGCTTCATTCCATAGTTAATTCTAAAAGAGAAGAAGAATATGCTGATTGTATGCATAAATCGCTTGTTTCATTCCTCGAACTTTTAAAGCCTCCTGCTAAACCTGATTCTTTAAGACCAGATGTTGCGCTAGCAGCTCTTAGCATGCTTTGCATTGCTTTCTGTAGATTTCCAACGACCTATCTGTCAATCTGTATCTTCCAGCAGATGCATGCGTGGATTCCTTGGATATGTGAGCAGGTAGGCTTGATATGTAAAGTTCTCATCAGTTTATCCACCATATTTTCCTAGTCATTGAATGAGATTCACATCATGCAGGCAGAGCGAGGAGGTTCAGTTGCACTTGATATTTCCAACTACCTGGAAGGAATTCACACCATGTTGCTTGTGCAAAGTAAGAAACAAGCCTACAATTCTTCAAAGTTTGCACTCAACTTTCATTAATTGTCAGGAATTTGTTGCTGGTTCTCTGAAAAAGTACGCTTACAATGTTTGATATTCTTTTCAATGAAGGATTAGACAATTCTTCAAATATTGTTGTTGCTTTCTGGCCAGTAGACTTGCTGTAAAAGTCTCATTTATCTCCCATTCCAACTTCAATGGTCAGCAGTGCCATTTTGAAATCACTTGGGGGGTTTAGTTATCAGAGACAGAAAATGGCTAGGTCATATTTTGCATATATAATCTCATGCTGTTTTTATTAAAATTAGGAAAGCTCTAAATATTTTGTTTCTTTTCTTCAGAATTGAATTAATTACTTTGTAGTATCTGGCTGTTCCTTATATTTTTCATGTTCTAATGATGATTGTTTCTCATTTAGGATGAAAGTAAGATGAGAATCGCAAGTTTCATTTTTGGTTTCATTTGAATTTCACTTTTGGTAATGCATACTGTGGAGTTTCTTTTGTTGATCTCCTTCAAAACCTGAGGATGAAGAGAAGACGCATGTTTAGGTTTTGTCCTATTTCAATAGGTTCTGGATAAGATATGATTGAGCTGTTGCTGCATTGATATTAGTGAATCTGCTCTTTAGTCAATATTTTACTTTTTAGTTTGGTATCTCAAAATCTACTTGAATTTGTATATTAGCATGCGTGTTATTATTCCATTTTGTGTCTCATGAAGCCATATGTTGTTTATTAGGCCCCTTTCTCATGGAGGACAAGCCTTTCAAATTTAAGGGCGACAGTACAGATCTTATGCATATCGTGCTAAAGCTTCCTTGGACTCATCCACATATGGTTATTGGTCCGCATCCTCCTTGGAAGACAAAATGTTTCTCCATCCAAGTTGTCTCCAAGCTTGGTTCTATCTTAAAAACTGAACATGCTCTGGAACTCTTGGATTTGGGTCTCAATGATGAAGCTGAAGAAGTTAGAATTGAAACTATAACTTCTATGCCAGTGATTGTCTTGTGGTCTGGCCTTGGTTTGCAAGCAGAAATGTTCAAAAGGCTTGAGTAAGTGAGGAATGAAATAGATTTGTCTAGTTCTTTATGGTATACAACATATAATTAAATATAACTGTCATTATGTGAGCTTGATTGTTGCTAAATTAGTTTGATGCTCCTTTCGCCTGAACTTGTAAATGCATCAACGTCTCATTGAATAGTTTGTTTGGTTATTGTTTCTCAATTTGCAGCTTGCTGGGGAAAGAGGAGAACATCAAAGTTAAGAGAAGCATTCCCTTCACTCTTGGTTTCTTGTCATGTTTTTACGGATCCTGTAGTATTGTTGATGGCCCACCTCTAGGTGAATGCAAGTTATTTATAGATATCAATAATGAGAAACATGGCAAGACAACTGATTATTTACAAGGATTCTGGTGCTCAAAGTGTGACAGAAGCATTGTGCACAACCACAAGGTACACTTAAAAATAATGCAACCGCCTGATTTCCAAAGTGCAAGAGTGGGATTTAATAGCTATTTTCCTCAGCTCCAGTCCTTGTTCTTTAAACTTCTTTATGATGAGTCTTCGGAAGAGGTTCAAGTTGCCTGTGTGAGAATTATTCGACGTATCCTTGTACATGGGTCTGAGGATATTTTAATTAAAACAAAATCTGAATGGATTAAATGTGTTGAGTTTTTACTACTGAACAAAAAGAAGGCACTGAGAGAGGCATTCTGCACTCAGATCAGTTCCTTCCTTGAAAGTCCTGTACTCAGTTGTTTATTTTTGAATGGAGATTCATCCAATAAAACTAACGAGCAGAAGTTTTTGGGCCTAATGAAGCATGCTCTGTCAGCAGCTGAAGACCCACAAATCTTTGAGACTATTCTGGAATGTGTATCCCAAATTATGATCGCAGTTGATATTCATAGTCAACTTTTCTTGTCTTGTCTTATTTTGTTGGTTGATCAGCTGGATCATCCATATGTGACAGTGAGAATGAGTGCATCAAGGTTAATACACAAATCTTGCTACTTTCATCTTAAAGGAGGATTTGAGCTAATCCTTTCAAAAGTAGTTCACATCAGAAATGAGCTGTTTGATTATCTAACTATGAGGTTCACAAGCCATCCAAAAATGGTCAGAGAGTTTGCAGAAGCTGTTTTTGGAGTTGAAACTGAAGAGCTTGTTGAGAAAATGATTCCCATTGTTCTTCCAAAGCTCGTGGTGTCTCAGCAGGATAACAATCGAGCAGTTCAGACATTATTTGAGTTGGCCAAGTGTTTAAACACTGACATGGTGCCTCTGATAGTTAATTGGCTACCAAAAGTGCTTGCCTTCGCTCTTCATCGAGCAGATAAGCAGGAGTTACTCTCAACTTTGCAGTTTTACCATGATCAGATTGGTTCGGATAACCAAGAAATTTTCGCAGCTGCATTACCTGCACTTTTAGATGAACTTGTCTGCTTTCTTGATGGTGGTGATTCTGTTGAGATAAACCAAAGGTATGGCTCTTTGAACTTGCTTACAATAAACAAATACAGAACTTGTGTGATTTATTTGTTTATACTCTTTTCGTTATAATATTAAGAGATAGCTAATGATTTCAATACCCCAGCTTAAGAAGTGGCTACATCTTATGCTGGACTCATCTTTGCAAATTTTGCACTCATTTATCTTAAAAACAGGCCATTGTTGAGTACTGTATAAATGTCTCAGGCTGACAAGCAAGCTTTTGCAAGTTAGTGGCCTGAAAGTGGTTAATAATTACAAAAATATGGGATGATAGGATTGTCTCTCATGTCCCTGGGCTACTCTTATTAAAGACTGCCATAATGAGACATATCTAAGTAATGAACTCATGCCAAACTTTCATTTAAGGAATCAAGTTCTTACACCTCTAGCTGAGATTTTACCTACATTGAGATTTGCTTTTCTTAATGCTTTTAATTTATTTGCAATCAACTGATGATTGTATGATGGTGCAAAATGGGTGATTTGTCATCTGCCCGCCATCATATTTTTGTTTACCTATGCAGGTTATCAAGAGTGCCTGACATGATAAAAGAAATTGCCAGAGTTCTGACAGGTGGTGAAGATCTACCAGGCTTTCTGAGGAATCATTTTGTTGGTCTCCTTAATGGCATTGATAGAAAAATGCTTCATGCAGAGGATCTTTCGCTGCAGAAACAAGCTTTGCGACGTATTAAAATGGTAATTGAAATGATGGGATCACAACTTGGTACTTATGTGCCAAAATTAATGGTCCTTCTTATGCATGCTATTGATAAAGAATCACTGCAAAATGAGGGTCTATCCGTCTTGCACTTTTTCATTGAGCAATTGGCAAACAAGTCACCATCTAGCACTAAACATGTCATTTCTCAAGTTTTTGCTGCCCTTATTCCCTTCTTGGAGAGATACAAAGAAAATCCTTCTACACAGTTGAACAAAGTAGTGAACATTTTGGAAGAACTTGTGTTAAAGAACAGAACCATCCTGAAGCAGCATATTCATGAATTTCCTCTATTACCTAGTATTCCTGAGCTAATGGAAGTGAACAAAGCTATTCAAGAAGCACGTGGGTCAATAACTTTGAAGGATCAATTGCGAGATGTTGTTGATGGTCTTAACCATGAGAACTTGAATGTTAGGTATATGGTGGTGTGTGAGTTAAGCAAGTTACTGAATCTGAGAAGGGGAGATATTACATCTCTGATCACTGGTGAAGTTGCTGCTGATATGGACATTTTGAGCTCGTTGATCACAGCCTTACTCAGAGGATGTGCAGAAGAATCAAGGACCACAGTAGGACAGCGGCTGAAGTTGGTCTGTGCTGATTGTCTCGGAGCATTGGGTGCGGTTGACCCTGCTAAAGTGAAGGGAATTTCATCCCAGCGCTTTAAAATTGAATGTTCAGATGATGATCTTATCTTTGAGCTGATCCACAAACATTTGGCCAGGGCTTTTAGAGCTGCACCTGATACCATTGTTCAGGACTCAGCTGCACTGGCAATACAAGAACTGCTTAAGATTGCAGGTTGTGAGGCATCACTGGATGGGACTGCTTCCCTGTCACAAACCCTGAAGGACAAGAGTACTAAAAGTAGTAGTGGAATGAATACGAGGGGTCAGAGATTGTGGGATCGATTCTCTAATTATGTCAAAGAGATAATAGCCCCTTGTTTAACCTCTAGATTTCAGCTTCCAAATGTGGCTGACTCAGCATCAGTTGGGCCAATTTACCGGCCTTCTATGTCATTCAGAAGATGGATATTCTATTGGATAAAGAAACTTACTGCACATGCAACCGGATCTCGTGCAAGTATATTTAATGCTTGTAGAGCTCTAGTGCGGCATGATATGCAACTAGCAATTTATCTGCTGCCATATTTAGTTCTCAACGCTGTTTGTCATGGTACTGAGGAGGCGCGCCACAGCATAGCTGAGGAAATCCTATGTGTTCTTGATGCTGCTGCATCAGACAACAGTGGTGCTGCTGTTGGTGGGCAAAGTGAAGTTTGTATTCAAGCTGTTTTCACTCTCCTGGATAATCTTGGGCAATGGATGGATGATTTTGAACAAGAGCTAGCTCTTTCCCAATCTTTCCAATCACCTGCATCTAAGAAACAAGCATCCAAATCCAAGGGTCAAGGTTCAATTTCTTCGACAGATCAGGATCAACTCCTTGTACAGTGTAAGTATGTTTCAGAACTTTTAACTGCAATTCCAAAGCTAACACTTGCCAGGGCCTCCTTCAGGTGTCAGGCTCATGCAAGATCTTTGATGTACTTTGAGTCTCATGTGCGTGGAAAATCTGGCGCATTTAACCCAGCAGCTGAGAGAAGTGGCATATTTGAGGATGAAGATGTTTCATATTTGATGGAAATATACAGCTGCCTAGATGAGCCTGATGGTCTATCTGGCTTGGCATGTCTACGCAAATCATTAAGCTTGCAAGACCAGCTCTTAATAAATAAAAGAGCAGGAAACTGGGCTGAGGTTTTAACTTTTTGTGAGCAGGCTTTACAGATGGAGCCCTGTTCTGTTCAGCGGCATTCAGATGTCCTTAACTGTTTGCTGAACATGTGCCACCTTCAGGCTATGGTCACTCATGTGGATGGTTTAATTTCTAGGGTTCCACAATACAAGAAAACATGGTGCATGCAAGGTGTGCAAGCAGCATGGAGGCTGGGCAGGTGGGACTTGATGGATGAGTACATCAGCGGGGCTGATCATGATGGTTTACTTTGTAGTGGTTCTGAAAGTAATGCTTCCTTTGACATGGATGTTGCAAAGATACTCCAGTCTATGATGAAGAAGGATCAGTTCTCAGTTGCTGAGAAGATTGCACTATCCAAGCAAGCTCTGATTGCTCCTCTTGCTGCTGCTGGCATGGATTCTTACGTGCGGGCTTACCCATTTATCGTGAAACTTCACTTACTACGTGAATTGGAGGCCTTCCACACTCTTCTTGTTGATGATTCTTTCTTGGTCAAAAAATTCCATCTGGGTCATCTAGAATTCACTAAATTGATGGAGAATTGGGAACATCGGCTCAGATTTACTCAACCATCCCTTTGGGCAAGGGAGCCTCTTTTGGCTTTCCGAAGATTGGTATTTGGTGCCAGTAGTCTCGGTGCCCATGTTGGGATCTGCTGGCTTCAGTATGCAAAGCTTTGTCGCTTGGCTGGTCACTATGAGACAGCAAACCGAGCAATTCTCGAAGCCCAGGCCTCAGGTGCACCTAATGTTCACATGGAAAAGGCCAAGCTTCTGTGGAGTACTAGGCGATCAGATGGTGCCATTGCAGAGTTGCAGCAAACTCTCCTTCACATGCCTGAAAAGGTTGTAGGTGCTGCTGCTAGGTCTTCAATTACTAGCCTTTCATTGGTTCCATTGAATCCCCAACCTGCATTTTGTGATACTCAAGCTTCGAGTGAGAATCTAGATATTGCAAAGACTCTACTTTTATATTCCAGATGGATCCATTATACAGGTCAGAAACAAAAGGAAGATGTCATAACTCTTTATACCAGGGTGAGGGATCTGCAGCCTAAGTGGGAAAAAGGATTCTTCTATTTGGCTAAATATTGTGATGAGGTGCTTGTTGATGCCAGGAAACGTCAGGAAGACAATTATGAACTAGGTCCCAGACTGGTACCATTGACTTCCACTTCTATTTCTCCTTCAAACACTGAGAGGCGATGGTGGACTTCTGCACCTGATGTACTTTTATTCTATGCTAAGGGGCTGCATAGGGGCCACAAGAATCTCTTTCAAGCTCTTCCAAGATTGCTAACACTGTGGTTTGAATTTGGAAGCATTTATCAGAGATGTGGCTCATCGTCCAATCAAGAGTTGAAAAAGGTTCATGACAAGGTACTATAATGTTCAGGACCGATAGTATTGCTGTACTTTTTTTTCCTACTGCATTTTAAAACGTGATCAATTATCTTCTGGCAGGTTATGAGTATTATGCGAGGCTGTTTGAAGGATTTGCCAACATATCAATGGTTAACAGTGCTGCCTCAATTAGTTTCTAGAATCTGCCACCAGAATGAAGATATTGTAAAGTTGGTCAAACGCATAATCACCTCTGTTATCCAGCAATACCCACAACAAGGCCTATGGATTATGGCAGCTGTTTCAAAATCTGCAGTCCCTTCAAGGCGGGAAGCGGCTGCAGCAATCATACAAGAAGCTAAAAAGGGGTTCAGCCAAGGAAACAATGGGAGCAATTTGTTTGTTCAGTTTGCTAGCTTGATTGATCATCTTATCAGATTGTGTTTCCACCCAGGCCAATCAAAAGCAAGGACTATTAATATTTCAACTGAATTCAGTGCCCTGAAAAGGATGATGCCACTGGAAATTATCATGCCAATTCAACAATCTCTCACTGTTAGTTTACCAACGTATGATGTGAATCTCACCGACCCCCTTACCTCTGTTATCTTTTCTGCTTCTGATCTTCCAACAATTTCAGGAATAGCTGACGAGGCTGAGATTCTTTCATCTCTTCAGCGACCTAAAAAAGTAAGCATCTCTATGCTGCTGATATCAGAGAGCTTGAATGTGATTTAGTTGCACAAGATCCTGTCTCCATTTACTTCTGGATTTATGATATTATGGTTCACTTGTTTGCAGCATGCCCATTTAAACTTGGTGTCTATGGTCTTCCAATAATTTTGTTTGAGAAAAAACTTCAAGATCCCCTGTGTTATTACACGGGAGCTTGTTGAAAACTGAAAACTCATCATAATTGAGAGGGAGGTGTTGCCCATATTTCATATTTGATGAAATGACTAGCTTAACTGAAATAATAAGCCAGTCACTCATAAAAAATGAAAAACTGAAATAATAAGCCAGTCACTCATAAAAAAATGAAAAATACAGATAGCATAATTTTTTTTTTTTCAATTTTGAGAATCAAGAAACAGATGTGACTGTTGAATTTGATCACAAGTTTGTCGCTCGTGTCAAGGGGAGTGAATTTCTATTTGTTAATAGATAAACATCCTGGTTTCCTTAATTTAACAAAAGAAAAAATACATGTTGGTTTCTATTGAAGTTGTTATACTGCTCCAAATTAGCTTCGGAATCTGGATAGGTGGGGATTGTTTGTAGCTATCTTGGCACAGTTTTTTTTCCTCTCTCTCTCACCATTGAATTGAAGCTGTCATCCCATGTTCATTAATTTAAATTGTCCTGATATTTTCCTTTGTGATTTGTTGTGATCATTTTCTCATCAACTGCTGTCCTGTCCTGTTTCTTCAGATTGTTCTATTGGGTAGTGACGGTATTGAACACCCATTCCTTTGCAAGCCCAAGGATGACCTTAGGAAAGATGCTCGTATGATGGAGTTCACTGCAATGATAAACCGGTTGTTGTCAAAATATCCTGAAAGCCGTCGGAGGAAACTTTACATTCGTACTTTTGCTGTAATTCCACTAACAGAAGACTGTGGTATGGTGGAATGGGTGCCCCACACCCGTGGACTCCGGCATATACTTCAAGACATATATATAAAATGTGGGAAATTTGACAGGCAGAAGACGAATCCTCAAATTAAACGGATCTATGATCAATGCCATGGTAAAATGCCAGAAGATGAGATGCTAAAAAATAAGATCCTTCCATTGTTCCCTCCAGTTTTCCACAAATGGTTCTTGACCACCTTTTCTGAGCCAGCTGCTTGGTTTAGGGCTCGGGTTGCTTATGCTCATACCACTGCAGTTTGGTCGATGGTTGGGCATATCGTGGGACTAGGAGATCGACATGGTGAAAACATTCTCTTTGACTCCACCACAGGTGATTGTGTCCATGTTGATTTCAGTTGTCTATTTGACAAAGGCTTGCAGTTGGAAAAACCTGAGCTAGTGCCTTTCAGGTTAACACAGGTAACAGGATTTTGCATGCGACTGTATTTTATCAAATTGCTAATGATTCTATCCATCTTCAATCATTTTATGATATTAACCCCTGCATTCTTATGCATGATTTAAGACCGCAATGAGTTCTCAATTGGATTCAACACCAATATAGAATGGGTTTTATGCAGTGTTGGATAACATACCCAGAAGTATTTATAGTCTTGTCTATATATATATATTTTTTATCGCATATGGTTTCGCAAACCTGGTTTCTTACTCCCTTTGGGACTGTTGGATTATTCCTGCAGAACATGATTGATGGCTTGGGCATCACGGGTTACGAGGGCATTTTCTTGAGGGTATGTGAAATCACACTTTCAGTACTGAGGACACACAGGGAAACTTTAATGAGTGTTCTTGAAACTTTCATTCACGATCCTCTTGTGGAGTGGACAAAATCTCACAAATCCAGCGGGGTTGAAGTTCAGAACCCACATGCACAGGTTCCACTCTTCATCATTCACCTGCCATATTTGTTTCAAGTTTAGCTATATTTATCCTCAATAATCTTTAAGCATACAACCATAAAAACTAAAGCACGGTATGTTGAATATTGCAGCGAGCCATTAATAATATCGAAGCAAGGTTGCAAGGGGTGGTTGTTGGCGTTGGAGCGGCACCCTCTTTGCCTCTTGCCGTGGAAGGCCAGGCTCGTCGTTTAATTGCTGAAGCAGTGTCGCACAAAAATCTTGGGAAGATGTACATATGGTGGATGCCTTGGTTTTGAGGAGTCGTTGCTTAAACTTTTTGGCCAGGTATTTCACAGCCTATTGGAACATTTTCTACTTACCAACCATCTTTTGGAATATCTAAAAAACCACTAAAATTAGACCAAATCCAAAAATTAATGGACATCTAGAATGCATCAAGAAAACTCTTATATCTTTTGAAATATTTACCAGCTTGCTTGGCATAAGAACGAAAAAACTAAAACTTGCGTGACATAGCTAAGTTATTGTTCATCACCGGTAGCTTAACCCCGGGAGTAATACTCGTAAGGTTTATACATGTGGATCTCATTTCTGAGGTTATAATGTGAAGTAATTTGTCAGGAAAAGCATATTGAAGATTTCATCTTCTTCGGATTGTTATTGTCGTTAAACAAGGCATTCTTTCCGCTGCAGAGAAATTAGAATTTTGATGAATTGTCTTTTTTTTCTTTCACGAAGATGTTTCATTTTAAGGACTAGAGTTTTGACCCTTTGATGAAGCACAAGGGATTGGGACATGCGTGGAGAGATTCTACAACCTTCACGGGGAAGAGTGGAGCAGGCATTTTGCAGGAACTAAAAGCTGCTCACCGCATGCCTCTCTCAACTTCTCCAATTGTCCTCTGTATCCTCGGGATTCTTCAGCTCTCTGTATATAGGCTATATATTCTTTTGAGCAGACATGACTGCCAGAAGAAACCGATAGCCAATCTCCCCTCCATGTTGATAACATACTGTTGTAAGTTGCTGCGCTTCAAGATGCCCAATTTTTTTTACTTTTTATGTAGCTGCTTTCCGGTTCTTGTCTGAGGACGTCATGGTTCTGCAGTTCCATGTATATTTTCTTGGTGTATGTAAACAAGAGACGGGGGTAAGGGAAATCTCTAATGACGTAAAAATCCAAAAGAAACTTGTGATTAGTAGATGGTTAAGTTGCCCATCCATCTGCTAACGTAGCGATTCCTTGACAACTTCCCTTAAGCTAACTGTTCTCGTTGGACTTCTCGTTTGATCTCTTTAACTATAGATTTGATTTAACTGGAGATTCCCCTCTTAACACTGCTAGGACTTCCTGATCCACAAACCACCGTGCTCTCTGCTGGAATCACGTAACTATAGGTGGGTTATTACTTACAGGAAGAGTGGGAGAGGGGAGGAGAGGGTGAGTGAAGTCAGGAGAAAGAAGATGAGAGAGTGCATCAAGAGCAATTGATTCCGGTGATGATGCTACAAATTTCTTGATCAAACGGTTAGTAGATGAAGTCGCTCCTTTGGTGATGGTGGGGACCCCTGCAGAGAAGAAGCGCTGGACTTCTTTGCTAGTTGCTGCTAAACATTTGGTTGATAAATCCAGTGGAGGTGGCCGCTGTGAAAATAAGATAGTGGTTGTTGACGGTGGCTGATGTGGTGTTGGTTCCATGGTACGAGCGAGGTTGTTTATCTTTTGGTGACACCACACTTGCGTGTCCATAGTTAGAACTGGAACTTGCAAAAACAGGGAGGTAAGGAGGAGGGTTGGAGGAGCTTGCACGTTGAAAGGTTTTTTTTTTGTGTGTGTGTGTGTGTGTGTCACGTCAACTGTGAAGGCAGGAGTTATTGTGGGCTTTTTGAAAAGATTGTAATGGGTTGGATTTTACTAAAAGGCTCAAATCACGATTAGAAACATAAGGCCCAACCAAATTGTAAATTTAGGTCTTTCGATCTAATTATCCCATCACAAATAAAGTATAAATAGAATCAAAAGCTTTTAAATAAGTATTTCAATAGAAAATAGAAAAGAAAAGAAATATCTAGAAATATTGGAAGTAGATTTGGGGCTATCTAAAAAATCAATCATTGAATGATGCATTTCTAAGACATTAACACGATCAAAAAAATACAAAAACGGTTAGAAGCAATAAAATATAACTCAAATCATATAAATTACACAATCATTTGTCATTCTAAATATAAAAAAAATATATTTTTTCTTTTAATTACAAAGAAGATGTTCGAATTTAAAATCTCTTGAAATAAAAAATGACACTTTTCACCAATCTTGTTTTCAAGATGGTGGCCTTTTCCCTCCTATTTAAAATTCCAGCACCAAAAAGAAAGAAAGAAAGAAAGAAAAAACTCTTTAACTCAACGCAATACAAGGGAACATCAACAATAAAAAGCAGAAATAAGCTCTCTCAATGTAACACGTTCCAGGTTACAGCTCCCGGAGATCAAAAGTCTATTTTACAAACAAAACCACATTTTCTCCTCCCCATTTTCTTTTCTTTCCCCCCAAGTTTTTCATATCTCATTTGAAAGGCGCGCCAAAAGATTGCAGCTCTCCACAACTTAAATAAATAGGTGGAATAATTTGGGAGCGATTGGTCCAAAAATGAACTAAGGGGTGTTTGTGTAATTAATGGCTTGATGATGATCCGCATGACAAATAAAATAGTGTACAGTAATGAGAAGGATGGAAAATGGTTGGTTCGATTAGCTGGTTGTTCAGGTTATGAGCATCCGCAAGACTTCCCTTTACTTCCT